>Ga0307978_1000937_pt1 | contig 22907 bp, 18 predicted proteins | sample OrgLakmetage1056_FD_203151 | JGI IMG/M metagenome (GOLD analysis project Ga0307978, IMG submission 203151) | Saline water microbial communities from Organic Lake, Antarctica - #1056 | ecosystem: Environmental > Aquatic > Non-marine Saline and Alkaline > Saline | place: Antarctica: Organic Lake...
TAACGCGCTGGCAACGGTCAAGGCAACTTTGGAGAGTGAAGGAATGAAGTTGAAAGGCAAGGCATCCAAGCCTTTGCCGAATGGTTATCGTCCGGAAATGGATGTTTCACCGGAATGCAACGCGGTTGTTATGACTCAACGGTACTAGGCGTACATTGGGATTCTGCGTTGGGCTCTTGAATGGGGTCGCGTTGATGTTGTTTTGGAAGTGTCGCTGATGTCTTCGTTTAATGCTTTGCCGCGCGAAGGTCATTTGGAGGCACTTTACCACATGTTGGCTTATTTGGCGAAAGCGGATCGACATTCGATTGTGTCTCATGCGTCGTCGCCTGATCTCAAGCCGAGTTTGATGGTCACGACTGATTGGACTGACTTTTATGGGGACGTTTCGGAGGCGATACCTCCAAAGATGCCCAAGCCTCGTGGCAACCCGGTAAATACTACTTGTTTTGTTGATGCTAACCATGCCGGTAATCTTGTCACTCGCAGGTCCCAAGCAGGGATCATTGTTTTGTCATGAAGTCTCCAATTGTTTGGTACTCGAAGAGACAGAACACTGTTGAGACGTCTACGTTCGGCAGTGAGTTCGTTGCGATGCGGCAGGCAACGGAATTGATTGAAGCTTTGCGTTACAAATTGCGGATGTTTGGGATTCAAATCGATGGTCCTACGAGGGTTTATGGTGACAACGGTGCCGTCATCAGTAATTCATCGATCCCGACGTCAACTCTGACCAAGAAGCATGCGATTTGCTACCATCGCGTAAGAGAGGCCGTTGCAGCGGGAACGACCGCGATCGGCAAGGTGCACACAGACTACAACTTGGCTGATCTTTTCACCAAGCAGTTGTCTCCTGAAGGAAGATACCACCTCCTGCAGTGTATTACCTACCAAACTAAACGGTAGAAGGAGCCGACATGAGTTGGCCAGGTCCAAGGCTCCGACGCTTGCAGTCGCAAGTGGCATTTTCTTGGTTCGCATGGGCGTTCCAGGTTAAGGAAGTCTCCCGTATTCGTTTCTCCAAGGAGTTTTCACGGATATGGGTTGGTTGTTGCATGTTTTATTGAATGGAGGCGAGGTTTTTTGTTGAATGTTACATTTTGAAGACTGGGATGGAACGAATTGTCCATGGTCACCATGATCAAATCGTGGGGACTGATCGAATCCCAGTGTGGCTAGAGGGCTAGAGGTCATCCTCGAGGTCATTCTCTACGTTAATTGTAGCTGGAACTCGTCAGAACGAGTTTCACTCACTAAGTTGATTACAATCTTGTTGACTGACTGCTTTATCATCTTACCACCGTACTAGTAAGTTATTGTCATGTATGCAATGGTGGAATCGTTGTGAGCGTTCCACGTGTGTATTGAATTACGAGAAATGTTACAGTACGTAGTCTACAGTACCGTACATTCGTACGTACAGTTCTAAAAGCAGCTGTCGCGAAAGACACGACGACACGGCGAACAGCTGTCGTACTACCGTGCACCGAAGCCTTTTTTTTTTGCGATAACTCGGGATCCACCACGCCACAACCATCCAAGACGAACGACCATGATGATGATGATGATGATGATGAACCTCGCACTCTTACTCCTGGCTGTCGATACCGCGTCCGCATGGACGACGGGGACTCCGTTCCTGCGCAGCGCACGAAGTATCACGCGTATCGAAGCGGTGAGTGATAATGTTTGTGTATCGTTACCACCAGTCGCACTCAAACTACTATCAATATATACCCGAGCCTTGGCTTTTTTCCTAGCGAATGGGACGACGAGTAATCTCGGACTCACCCCTTGTGATTTATTTTTTTCCAATCCGATGTGTAGCAAGTTGGAATCTTCTTTGGTACATCTACTGGAAGCACGCAAGAGGTCGCTGACCTCATTTACGAAACGCTCGGCTCGGAAATTGCTGCCGAACCAGAAGACGTTGAAACGCTCGACGATGTGGCGGCAGCATTTTCGGCACACGACTCTCTCATTGTCGGAACTCCCACCTGGAACACTGGAGCCGATGTGGAACGAAGTGGAACTGGATGGGACGAGCTCTATTACGCCAAGATGCCCAAGATGCAAGCGGCTTTGAAGGGCAAAAAGGTGGCCGTGTTTGGTTTGGGGGATCAGGAGAGCTACGCGGAGAATTATGCAGATGCGACCGGTGAGCTGTTTGATGCCTTTGAAGGACTAGGGTGTCAGATGCTTGGAGCTTGGTCGCAGGAGGGTTATGAACATGAGGATTCCAAGAGTATCCGAGGCGATAAGTTCTGTGGATTGCTCTTAGATGCGGTGAATCAAGAGGAACTCACGGAGGAACGTGTCGAGCAGTGGGTCGCTCAGTTAAAAGGCGAAGGTCTTTTGGAAGGTGGTATTGCGAGTGAGGCTGGTGGTGTGACTATTGATGTGGCACCGGTGGAGGCGCTAGTTGCGGAGGTTGTCAATGGAGACAGCTCGGCCTCCGTCTTGAAGCAAAAACTGGAAGGAGCACAGTCGAATGGCGACTACATTGCCCATGTTAATGCCAAAACGGCCAAGACAATGTGGACCAGTCCGGATGGACGCAAGGCCTACGTTACCACCAAGTAGTCAGTGGCTCGGACTGAATTTTGTCCTTGAGATTTAAATTAGGAGATTATAAACGTACTGGCAAACAATTCACACTTCCACGATATCCGCATCACTGAGCCTTCTATTCATAGTACCGCCCTGCAGCAGCATGCTGGAAGGGAACTCTAGGTTCCTCGGCACCACAGCAATTGGGGCACTACTGGTAGCGTGAGATATGGAAGTTTTCCATCGCATGCCATCAGCGCGGCCTCGCTCAAGTTCTTCAACGTTGTCATGCTGCCACTGCATCGTAATCTCGTCACGCTTGTCCTGCTCTTGGAGAATGACCAGAGCAGTGTGCCGAATCATAACGCTGACATTGTACGCAAGGATACATACAATCTTCCATCGTTCGTTCCATGCCAGATGTGCTTCGCCAGGCTTCCGATGTCGTGCACAGACTGAAGCAACATAGCTACATAGAAAGGCTGCCTCCGGGCAAAAGTAGACAGCTTGGAGACAATCCGCACGTCCCAAAATCACCAATGCTTCCAAGGGTGTACACGCATCTTGACGAGGCAATGGTACTTTGAAAGTCAGATTGCTGTTGCCACCTTTGATAGCTTGGCCGGCAAAAATTGCCGCCTGTTGCAGACAAAGGAAGGGGTTGCGGCTGAATTCCACGAGCTCAACAAGAGCCTCGGAAGCTTGCAACGAAGATTTTTCGACGGAATGCTCCGTGAAGCACATGCGCAATTCCTGCATGCTCGTGTGTAGTTTGTTCATGGCTTGTGCCGCCGCTGCGTTGAACTCGAGTGTCGCGACTTCGATCGAGTGACCCATCCAGACACGTTGAAAGACATCACAGGGGATAGAGATAAGGTTGGTGAGGTGTGAATCCAACTTTTCTCCGCCGAACCAATCGTGTAGAGGTAGTTCTTGCGTCTTCTGGAGAGGTTGGCTTCGCCTGTTAATGGGTCGAGCCCCTTCTTTCACCCTGGGCCGCGAGAGGGTACCATTCCTGTACATGAGCGCTCCATTGCTGCTGCGGCCGTGTACTGCATCCAGTCTCTCCTCGAGCTCTTTTGCCGATACCTGTTCCACTTGGTCAACTGTAGCTTTTTCCGTTGCTTCCTTGCCAACCTTGGGGTCCCAAAGTTTCTTGTCGGGGTTGAGGGAGAACTGGGACATTGGTAGGAGAATACTCAGTGACGTGAAGAGTAGCTTGTCTTTATGGGATGCTTCGTCCAAGTCTGCTGCGAAAAGGAGGCAAGCACGGGAAAGGCTCAAGAGAAGCAATAGGCCAGAATCCTCGCCATATGAAGCAATAGAGCTACTTCGATGTAAAGCGTGCCTCTCTTTGTTTTCAGTGTACCACTGGGTTTGCTTGAGAGCCTCGAGCCGAGCTTGAAAGTCGAACGCACAAGTTTCTGGAAGCTGAGAGTTCAGCGCGTCCCACTGGTCCGAGAGTTCTCTCTCTATGCATGGTCCTAAATACCCCGAGACACTGTCGTCGGCCATGGTCAGTCCAAAGAAATTGTCTACATCTCTGTGTCGCAGAAGTCGAAGACTGAATTCTTGGTCTTCCCAACCAGAAAACAAGGACACGTTCGTCGCAATGCAAAGGTTGTAAGTGCGAAGAACCAGCCGCTCCTGAATGGGCGATAGCCAATATGTTGGAAAAGGAACGCCCGATAAGTCTGCTGTTGAATGTTGAGATTTCTCGGAAGCCGCTCTATCGAGTAGGTCAAACTCAATTCCACCGCAAATTGTGCACGCAAGCATTTGAAGCTTACGTATAAGATCTGCCAAGTGTTTCTCCTTTTGCTCCGCGTCCCTCGCTTCGTCTTTCGAGAGCACAGCGAATGCGCGAGAGAGAATACCAAGCATTTCAGTGTTTTCGACAGTGACCGACGCATCCGCTTGGACTTTCCATTGTGATAAAAAGGAATTCATGAGCAAATCAACAATAGCTATTGCCTTTGCTCTGCCTTCACTTCGCGTTGCACCATCGTCTTCCCGCATCAGCATTTCTGCCTGATAGACTTGATACCGAAGTGATGCAATAATCGTTCGCGTAGCCTGGTATTTCGCATCGTAATGAATAGCATCTTCCTCTATTCTCAGCGCGAGGTCAAGAGCGCCTTCTTCCTTCAAAAGGTCAAAGTGCCTGGTAAACAAAGTAGCTAGACGTCCGGCCATTTCCTCCTCTTTGCCAGTTGCTCGTAGCACGTCGGCCGTTAGAGCATACGCTGCTGTCCTTCCAAGTGATTCCGTCGTCGCACGGTGGTACTTTACCCAAGAGCTGTTCGAGCTGGGATCGCTATTGGTGATGGTTTCGTCCCACCAGCTGCGCGCTTTGTGCTCTAGGGCATCCAAAGATTCTAGACATTGTGCAGCCAGAAAATTGCTTCCCCCTTCACCAATAAGACTGAGACCGTACAAGACCTGTAGTTCAGGCGGAAGGACACCTCTCCTCAACGATTGTTGCACATTAGGCGCTTCATAGTTCGCTTCAAGATCGTCGTTGTCGGAGAGTGGCACATCGCTCTCGCCTCCCTCGCTGTGGTCGTCGACTGCATCGTATGTCGCGTTTTGGAAAGCAAAAATACTTGTTGGACGCGTCTGTGTTTGTTCGTATTGCTTGCGTGCTTCAGTGCGCTTATCCAGCTGAGCAGCTCTATCCCTTAAGTAACAAGAAATCGTCCCCCCAACAAGCTTCGCCCCAGTGTAAATTTGAGCATCAAGTAAGTGTCGCATCAGCTCAGCAGCGATCCGGTTAACAGTGACACAAGAAGCCGACGGAGGTAGTGTAAATGTAGATGTTGCTTCCCTTGTCTGCTCTGAACCAGACTCATCGGCTCTTTTGGTGAACGGTGATCCAGCAGGGTTTGACTGGTGGTACTCGCCGACAAAATCCACGACGGTGGCTTTTTGGCCCGATATGAGTTTGGTGCGAGTCTTGACACGCTGCTTCGCTGGGATAGAGCCCGGCTCGAGCACCATGTCCATTGTCGTCTTGTCAAAAGCTGAGAGCTCGAATTGATTCCGATCGAGCAATAAGGACTTTTCTCGTTCAAACTGCTCGGCTGTTGGTGCGTCCGCTGGGGTCGAGGATGCGGCAACTTTTACGGATCCGTTCTCATTAAACGCTACCACGTTGGCAACATCCTTCCCAGCATCTTTGTTAATCAAGGAAGTCTGCTGCTGTAGCCATTCCATGTATCGCGAGCTACTTTTGGAGCCTGTGGCTGTTTCCAGTGCCTTGGAAAGAGCCTGTAGGCGTCTTTCTCCCCAGTCAAACGTCCGAGACAGCTTTCGGAGCCAACGGCGAAACATAAAGTTTTCATTCGTCTGGATTCCCCTATTCCACTGGGTACATTCATGGCCGATCCGTAGCATAAGGTCGGCATAAAGGATCCATGCCCTGTAGCTTGACCCGAACTCGGATCCACTATTCTTGAGGTCGGTCAAGAGTGTCAGCGCCTCCGAGAGACTTCCGAGCTCAATCAGCACAGCAGCAAGCTTGGCAGGTACATCAATGCCTGGTGGCTTGAGATGGTCAGCTACTTTGTAGTCACTCTTGGCCTCTGACAACCACCTTTCCTTTTCGAACTTGTGGAAATGGCGGACGCTTTCCACAATCCCAGGGAGTACCATGACGGACGAGTGCAAGTCAGCAATCGCTGCTGCCGAGTCTGCAGCTCGAACCCAAAGTGTGTAGTCCTTTTTGCACAGAATAGCCGCCACGTGATATGAGCCGTAGGCTTTTCTACCTAGATCGAGTTGCTCGGCCAAGAGCTTGTCTGGGACATAATCTTCATCTGAAGGCGCGTCGTTGTCATCAACCAACGCATCGTCTTGCTCTTTCAATGCACCAGTCTCGCCGGGCGTCGTGCTTTGTCGCTTATGACTTTCCCGCAGCATGTCTTCGTACACCATCCCCAGTGAAGAGTACACCTGAGAAGCAGACGGTACTTGCTTGGCAATCTCTTTGAGCTTTTGAATTGCAACCTTTGGCATACCACGTGCGTGCGCCCCCAAGGCATCACCGTGACGGCGTGCCATTTTTTGCGACGTGAAATTTTTCATGCGATGCAACTTGTGTTTCTTCTTTCGAGGCTTTCGGGTCACCGTAGATGTAGTAGCTTCGTCCTTTGCTTTGTCAACAACTGGGGCTGACTTTCGAGCGCTTTCCTCGTCGGCGACCTCTTCTTCATCATCATCATCATTATCATCATCATCCACGTCGTCGTCGTCGTCGTCTTCTTCTTGATCTTCGCCAGGGTCTTCGTCTGCCTCCTCCTCCTCCTCGTAGCCTTCCTCTTCTACGTCATTATCAATTTCCGCTTCGACATCCGCGAGCTCCTCCGGCTCTTCCTTGTCGTCTGGTTCTTCGTCCAGAGTCTGACTTCCAAAAATGAGACTTCCTTGAATCACGTGGTCTTCCGTAGCGGCCCGAGATCCGCGCAGTCGCTTTCGGGAAGCAGCCGGAGCAGCCTGATGTTCAGCTAATTCGGCAGCATCTTGTTGCTCGAGTAGCTTTCGCTTTTGCGTGCGCGCCGCACTCTGATTCCGTGGCATCTTTCGTCGCAGCTGGCCCGTTTCGTTCGTTGCGTAGACGGCAATCTCCATTTCGCGACGCAGCGTATCGAATTCTTGCTGCATCTTGGTTCGCTTGGCCTCGTTGCTGGTTGCAATATCGTCCGAGGGAGTAGCGTCATCTTGTTTCTTCTTCTTGCTTGACATGGTGGCGCCGACCGCTACACTTGAATGAGCCTCTGCAATATGGATGGACTGGATGGAGGATATCGCAATGCTCTCTCTCAAAAAGCAAAAACAAAACACTGTCGCTTCGATCTGCGAACGGGTGCAACACGATGCGAACGACGCCAACCACACGAACGAAAGCAGGACTGTGACGGAGACGGTGACGGGCGGGCGGGGGCGGGGCGGCGGGCTTTGTTGGCTGCCTGGTACTGGTACCCACCCGAACCGCCGGGTCCTGTTCTGCTTCGGATTGAAAGTTGAAACGTTGATCTTTGGGCGTAAGTAGAATGACTCAACGAGTCATTTTCTCGTCAATAAGTGAGACGCCGCCCCCACGATCGACGGGACATTTTAAACGGCTCTTGTCGGTGTCGGTGCGTGTGTCAGTCGGAAGCAGCTAGCTAGCTTCTGTTAGATAGAGGCGTGCAACGGATAGATAGATCAATGGATCAATGCAGTATCAATTACAGTTGTTGTCAATATTTAAAAAACGTAGGCACCTACATGCTTTTCAGACCATGGGGCGCGCAGGTTGCATCATGACGGGCATGCCGTATTCCTCCTGCATGGGCGGGGACGGGGTATCGCTACCAATGGGTCGGTCGTACATTGTGGGCTGCATCTGCATCTGCTGTTGTTGTTGCTGCTCCTGTTGCTGTATCTTCATTTGCTGATGATAGTGGTAAAAATCTTGCTGCTGTTGCTGCACCTGCAAACTGCGAGGGTGCTGACCAGCAGGGGGACCGGGCAGCATGTGCTCCATTTCCTGCTGCTGCGCCATCATATACTGCTGCTGATGTTGCTGCTGCTGCTGCTGATGTTGCTGCTGCTGATGCTGTTGACGGTGCTGATAATGTTGCTGAGCCAGCAAAGAATGCATAGGACGCAGATAGCCGGGAGAGGCTTGAGGCATACCGGTATAGTCGTTACGGAATCCCATGGGAGTGGTATCGAACTCTTCATGGGATCCCACATACTCGGGAGGGTAACCCACAGTAGAGTAGCCGTTAGGAACATGTCCTCGCGGTGAGGCAGTATTAGGATTCCCGGAAGGAGTGACTAAGTGAGGAGGGTGAACTGGATGTTGCGAGAGCGTATGCTGGTACTGGTGGTTGTGTTGCTGCTGCTGCATGGAACGATTAGCCATTGCCCTTGCTGCAGCACCGGCCGGAACAGGTGCATCCTCGATCCTGGGAAGAGGATTGACCTTGTTCAAGAAATTGAAGTTTGGCTCGTCTCCTTTGTCCATGGGAAGCTTCTTGTGAGTCTTTGGGAGCCGACGCATGTACTTTTGAAGGTGAGGCTTTCCACGGAGAAAGAGCTGTCGAGGATAATGACAAAAAAGGCAGCCGATGTTAGATTTGCAATACGAACTTGTGTCGTGAGGTATCTTTACTTCCGTGCTTACATACCTCGTGATAGTAAGATCCTCTATCGACACCAGAGCTCACCCTGCGAAAGCTCCATGCGTTCACCAATCGGTTAAACGAGTGGTAGTTGCTGTACTCGAAAAAGAGGGGCATCACGAGGCTCTCAAAGAGAGACGGCTTTAAGACTTTCCAAGATCTACCATGCGGCATCCATGCGATCACATCATGAAACTCTTTTTGCGCAAGAATAGCGTAGAGCTTGACAGGGAACTTCTGAACACGAATGGAGGTTTCAGTGCTTCCACGCGACGAGGGTGCCTGCGGTTGGACTTCGACTGGGTCTTCATCGTCCTCGGAAATCTTGCTAAAGTCCCGGTACTTGTAGATGGACGACTTGGAATCCACTGTATCCGAGTCTTCGGGGAGGACAGGAGGGGCGCTAGAGGCAACCGACTCTTCTTTATCGCTGCTTGTGTCGATCATTGTCACTTGCTGCTTCTCTTTTGGGTGTGCGATTTTGTGAGTTTTCACGGAGATTTGGTAGGGCGCCTTTTGCATTTGCAGAGGCGAAACCATCTCACTTAGCATGGAACAAATTCCAACGAATGACTGTTGATCAATTGGACATAGTGGGCAATGACCTCCCTGGATAGCGAATTATTTCGTGTCACGGATGCCAGGCACCCACGGTGTCTAATCGTAAAAGATGGTCGGAAGATGACGATGTCGCAGAGTGTATATGGTCGCAAAGGCCGCGCGCGGCAAGGATCTTGAAAATGTGAGACTGTGGGTTTTCAGGTTGGTTACTGAAAACGGTACCAGGTACCGATTGTTTATGAGCAAGAGATGTGCTACAGTACGGTACCAGTACCGTATGTCTACGTCTATCGTACTATATATACTGAGTCTAACAAAGCCTCGGCACTTACTGCCATTACAGGTACCTGGTACCTATTTCATAGTGTGAGATCGTACAGAACGCGGTAAGAGTGTTCACGACGTGGGTGACTGAAAGTGGGTGAAGGTGAAGTGAAGAGCTGTGCTACATATTATGTCTACAATACTACTGGGTACATGCCAGATGCTAACGTTAATAAACGCGGTTAATCAGCACTTTCTGCTAGCTACGTGCACCGGTAACACACTTACCACTTACCCCAAAGTTAACCCGTGCCTAAATGCCACCACAACAAGCTAGGCTAAAGCCTTCAGGGGTAGGGCAGCACTCGCCAACTAGACCAGCCTTTGCGCAGACAGGGTGGCTATTACAAGTTCCGCCCCCGCTTTTTCCAGGCGAGCCTCCTCCTTTGGAACTATCGCCGTCGTCTCTCGCTAACGGGACTTTGGTCGCTTTGGTTGCGTTGAAACCGCTGCGAGTGGAAATCCAATAGAGTAACTGACTCTTGCTCAAACCAGAGTCAAGTCGGCGGCTATCTATTTCTTGAACTTCCTCCCAGGAGGACTGTGCGTCGATAATCGCGTGATCCGCAACCACGAACCCTTTCCATGCCATTTCAACCTCTTTAAGCGGCTCGAGCACGTGATGGTACTCTTGCGTGACATACTTTCGATCGAAAAGCTCGCCTGTGATTGCTGTGACTGGGATCAAGTTGATCATGTGAACGTAAAGACTCTGGGTTCCAAACCAAGTCGTACAAACTGCATCGAGCATGCCCAAATTGCCGACCATGTAGTTCTTTGAAAACTGAGGGCTGTAGACTGTTGAAAGCGCATCTGAATCAGTCCGGTTAGACTTTTTACTTGGCGGTACCATATGCCAGTACGTTCGAGCACCACGAATTTCTGTGGCAAGCAACAGCCGTGTAAAGTCGGTCTGTGTCGACGTGTCCGAGTCGGGGTTGGATGCGGCTCCATGCCGCACCAAGGACCAGAGATAGGCACCATAGTAGCAATTGACAGCTTCGCTTGAGCTTTCCTGGGACTTGCCGTTCCCGAAAGGAAACAAGCCCGAAGCAAAGGAGTGACCATCGAACCACACTTTATGTCTAGACCCAGGAAAGAAGACTCCATCTGCACTCTTGGAATCAAAGTTTGAGTTGTGGGCGACGTCGTAAAAGATAGCGTCAACCTCTTGGCTGTACTTTTCCAAGAAAGACGGGTCCCACCTTGCCATAATAGCGCATGCGAAAAGGATGTATCCGTAGTGAAAATGATGGTCGTTGTATCTGCCGTTTCCAAAGTCAGCTTCGTGGTCTTTCAAACCATCTGTTGTTACCAAACCTCCAAGGTTGGCATCGTACACAAGCTGATCCGTTACATTACTCGTCAAAAAGTGTTCGAGTGCGTCTGACAAGGTTGCTAATGTCTGGTTGATCGTCTTTTCCAAGGCGTTATCGTCCGGGGAAGACTCGCTACTGTGCTTGGTGGTGTTCGTGGCGTACCCTGTCCTTCTTTGCGTTTGGTTTCCCACCTGAAGCATGCTCCCAATGTGTGCAAGCTGCGCTAGGCGGGCGACTTGTTTGCCGAATCCGTACACGTTCTCACTCAAGGTGGGTAGTGCCAAGTTGACATCTTCCTGTAAGCTTTTGAGGATCGTACGCCGTACACCAGGGTCCGCATACATATATCTTGGGTTCGATCCGGACCCTTCATCGAATCCAATCGACGGTAACGGCTCATCGTAAGACCATGACGAACCCAAGACAGGACGCAAAGGACCCTTGATACACCGATAGACCAAATCGAAGTGATCGAGACTCAACTGAGCGTTTGGTGCAATCGCAGCAGCGTGGTGGGGTAGTCCAAGCATTAAGAGGGATTTCAGGTTACTGCTTGCTCCACTACTGGTTGGTGTAAATGTGCTCGTTGTAAAGTCGAAATGGATAGTGCCAATTCTGCCGGGTGCTTTTGGTGGGGCCTTTGACGGTGATTCTCCAGTAATATCTTTGGTAATGTCCTGCACCGACTTGGTAGCAGCGCTGGAGATACTTGAGGAGCCTGCTTGTCGAAACGTCCAGCTCACGTCTCCTGCGACCGGATAGACATCCGCGTGGTAAATCAAACGCTGCAGTCCACTTGATGAAAATACCGTGACGTTGCTCTGCGGTGGAGCTGGATTTGTCCGTGCACTAGTAGATGGTGGTGGTGGAATCAGCGCCAGTCGTATAATGCCAGTGAACGCTTCGTCGCTAACCACTGTCGTCTTTTCTCTTTCGTTGAAAATCAGAGAGATTGGTTCCGAGGCAAACATGATCCACTTCATGCCTTCTTGCGTTTCCAGGATGAACTGGACGCCACGAAGCGATGAGCTGTGTCCCTTGTCGTCGCTTGAAGTGGAGCAAATGCCAAACGAGAACTTTGGACTGGAATCGAACGAGCTGCTTCCGTTGTCTTCGCCCCGAGGGCAAAAGACATCGTTGAAAATCGAAAACGCCTTTATACTCGGCGTTGCCTTGTGGTACTTGATCGTAATGTACGGACTCCCTTGTACCAAGTACGTCTCCCAGTACGACTCCCTGTTGATCGTGTAGCGTAGTGTGGTACTGAGCGCATCAAAGTGCGTAATATAGCGTTCGCTAATCTCTTCGCTGGAGCCCATGGTCAGGTCTGGAAAGAAATAATCGTGAATCGATTTCGCATCTTCTTTTCGATGTTGCGTCGGATAAGAAATCTGCAAGAGACTCGGCGACCACTTGAACGCGTAAGGATACACTGCAATAGGGTACGAAAGGTGTTGATCCGCGGTCGGCGGCAACACCAAGTTGGTCCAGAATGCACCGGTTGGAAACGGAAAGATAAACACTCCAGAAGGTTTGGAATGCTCATCACTTCCATCATTACGTAGACTCGGGTGAAATAGTTCCTTCACCAAAAAGTTGGAGACTGGATCGTTGTATGTCGCCCGATCCACCTTGGGAAACGGCATTATAAAGGCCAACTCGGTTTGTGGTGTGCCTACCACGGACGCGGCTTGGCTGTCGGGGAAAATCACGACGGTAAAAATGAGCATGAAAAGCGCCAAGGATAATATCAGCATGGTCACGTGCACCAGAGGATGATTCTCGCGAAGTCGATTCAGGGAAACCATTCGAAACCACGGTCGCGGCCGCCTACCATTTCCATTGCCGTTGTTGTGGCTGCTGCCCGTGAGAAGATGAATCGACTCACCGTTCGTCATGAGCGTTTGTTGGAGGTCGCTGTCCAGGATCTTGGTTGTGTCGTCGTCGCCCTCATTGTCAGTGGGAAGAAGCGCTTCTCCAACAAGTGAATCGAGGTCTGTGGATGTAGATAAGGAGGGGTTGTCCGGTGGTGTGCCAGTAGTGCTAGTCTCGGTACTTCCGTAAAAGTAATGATATTGCGGACGCTGTCTCGGCGGAGTCTCCTCTTGGTTGATCTTCATTGCCATTCGTGTAGCTCTTGCGAACACTCTACAAGCTTATTAGATAAATCGGGCGCACGCTCTTGCTTCTCCTGGAGATTGATTCGTGCTCTGGCTTGCCGCTTGTCAGTCTCTGGCTTGGAGGCTTCAGGCTTGTAAGAGGCTTGGCAGGGAATATTAAATTTCCAAAGAACCGTTGGTCGATTGACTTTAGCGAGATGGTAAAGCTTCTGTTGCAGTCAATTCAAGGTCGGTTGAGTGAGTTAAACGACGGGCGAGAGGCTGTCTAGACTTGTTGAAAGAATGAATCGGAAAGGAACGTCGGCGGCACCATGGTGTAGTGTGCGCGACGATCGAAAGCGATCGAACGCGATGCCAACTAGTAATGCCAACGTTTCGGATTGCGCGCGGGCCGAAATGTGGTGACGTTTGCGACAAAAGACAAAACGGAATTTGAGTCGAAGTTGTGACGTTTCTGGGCGTCTGGCTAGCTACAGTAACTGTATCCCAACCGTAATCAAAATGCTATGCATCGCAATATCCCCGGTATGTCTGTAGTCGTATGATAGGTACCAGTACCAGAGGTACCAGAGAGGCTGCCGATAGTCTAGTGTATCGTTATGATCCTGTATCGTAGAGGAATGAGGTAACTTTAAAATAGTCGTTTAGTGTTATCAATACGTTTTGCAAATCGTACATTATGCGGAAGAAGGCTTCGCTGCTGCTGTGAATTCGGTATTCGTTCCGATCGGCGCAAGAAGAGCCTTGACAAATATAAATGGAAACATAACATATAAAGAAGGTGTCTGTTTGTGCTTATACTTCCATGTGATCAGAAGCCCTGGGGCTTGCTCCAGTCATATGAATGTCGGCGAATAGAGTGTGCTCGCTATTAAGAGGAGTGAGAAAGGTGGTTTGGTTCGCTTCGGTAGGGTTGCAATCTTTGCATAACGCGCTGGCGCACTTGTGAACGTCCATGGTACTAGTGTTCTTGGCTCCAAGCAAACTCGTGTCCTGAAATTCTTCTCCTTCCATGATGGTTCCAAGATCGTTGTCGGTATAGAAACCGTTCATTCGCGTCTCGAGGCAGGTTTCGCAACGAGTGGACAAGTATCGCGTTCCGTCGCGCATGTAATGATAAAGTCCCTCGTGAAAGCTGGAAGGTGCGTCGCCCGTACCAACCACGACAAAGTCGGACGTATTCAAGTCATGAAAGGCGGCAGCAGTCATGGTGTCTCGTCTCTTCTGGATAAAGAGAGCGGCCAGAATCAAGCCGACGACGAGAGGAATGGTAACTCCGAGAATAAGACCAACGGCACCATCATCTTCGCCAAGCGGATCCTGAATTAGTGCTCCAGCAACGCCATCGCCGTTGACGTAGCCGTTCTTATCCAAGTCCTCATCAAGACCGGTGTCGGTACCATCTACCCCATCAATCACGTTGCCCTTGTCCAAATTTTCCGTGTCGGTACTGTTCGTATCGCTTTCAGAAGGGGGAAGGGAATCGCCATTGCCATTGCTACCGCCACCGGCATTGCCATCGCCGCCACCTTCACTGCCATCGCCGCCAGCACCTTCACTGCCATCGCCACCACCGTCATTATTATTGCCACCACCAGCATCGCCATCAGAACCGTCGCCATTGCCACCATCAGCACCTCCACCAGTACCTCCACCGGAACCATCATCTCCATTCCCTATTACGACACCACCTGAAATAGCTGAGAACTCATCGTCTCCGAGGTAAGCTAAAAAGGAAATGTTCGGAACGTCCGATCCAGTCACGCGAACAGTGTTGGACATTGCTTTTTCGGTGGCATCGCGAAGACTAGCAACCAGATAGCTAACATTGTCAGCCTTGTGGGCGACAATACCCATGCGTCCAATAACGACTTTACACTCGGTGGCACCAGTAGCTAAACGGATGCTGTTGAGGTTGGCAGGGCATTCCAATTCCGTAACTGTATCGGTAGGCCCCGAGTTTACGGCAATGATGCCCAACTCGCGTGCCTTTTGAGTAAAGAGTTTCCTGGCAGCTTCATCTTCTGGTGAAACCTCTAAGTACCTTCCTCCGCCAATGGGTACACCTTCTTTATTTTCGCTTGTACACCAGACCATGCCACCCTGCATGCTTTGCTGAAAGAGTTTGCTCTCGAGCACATTCATCTCTGTGGAGTCCACTGTACCGCGTGTACCCATGGCATACCAGTATTCGAATTCGATGCGCTCGATTTGATTTCCTTCTCCTTCGTGCTGCAAGTTGAGTTGGCAATCAAGCTCGGTCCTGTCAAATGCATCAGTTCTGTCCTGCAGTTGGCGACTTCTCTCGCCAGCTCTGATTCCTTCCGCCGAAGCGACAGGCAACAATTGTGCCAGTGCAACGAGCAATAAAGACGAAAACCTCATTGTTCCTGGATATGGTTACAGTGTCGCTACTGGTAGTAGTATGGACGATGAGAAAATGAAGCAAACCCGGGAATTACTCAAAATATGAGGAGGGGATCGCCAACAAGTTTCGTTTGAGCGAAGAAGCTTGATGAACGGTCTCTCCCAGACATTTATGGGAACGCAAAAATACCAATATATACGCCTTTGTAGTAATTTATCTTATTTCCTGCCATTTCATAAACATCCTTTCTGCGCCTGACCTGCCACATTCGTATTCACAATGATGTATTTCTCCTGTGATTTGTCCCAGGGCCTAATTTACGGTTTGGTCGCTATTTCCTCTCTCTCTCCCCCCTCTCCGCGCTACAGTAGTATCGCTCTTATCTCCTGCCTGTTCACAGTATCTTTGCCTATTCTGCTAGTCTATCCACTCTTCAGATCGTAATGCATAACGTAACGCTTATTTAGTTGCAGCTCATACTGCGTACGAATAACATTTTAGTAATATGAAAGATAAATTCCTCTCCCGGCGCGTGGTGTCGTCCTCTCCCTTTAAACTTCGCTTTGTTCTTCCGAAGCCCTGCTGCTGTCGTTGGGGCTTGCTGCAGTCAAGTGGATGTCGGTAAATAGACTATGGGCACCACGAGAGCCTGTGGGAGAAGACGGTGCGACGAAGAAGGTCTTGTTCGAAACCACGGGGCTGCAACGATCGCAAACAGCACTGGTACACTTGTGGACATCAACGGTCGGGTTCTTGGCCCCGAGAATACTGTCCTGGTATTCTTGCCCTTCCATGATTGTTCCCAGGTCATAATCGGTGTAGAAGCTATTTTTCCGAGTCTCCAAGCATCCTTCGCACCGTGTTGAGAGGTAGCGAGTTCCGTCGCGCATGTAGTGATAAAGTCCTTCGTGGAAGGAACCAACAGGATCTCCTGTTCCAACGAGCACAAAGTCAGATGATGTCATCATATCCTGGTATTCAGTAGCGGTCATGGTATCGCGATTCCTCTTCATCAGGAGAGCAGCTGCGACCAATCCGACAACAAGCGGAATCGCCACTCCAAGAATGATGCCTATTCCACTGTCGTCTGATATTTCCTCGACGGTTCCCAGAGCTTCATCTTCGTCGTCTCCAAGATAGGCCAAGAAGCTAATGTTGGGAATATCTGGGAACGAGTTTGTTGTGTTGGCAGCGATCATAAGGTCCTCAATACTGTCACGAAGACTCGCAATAAGGAAACTAACATCATCAGCTTTGTGAGCTAGAATGCTCATTTGGCCGGTTACAACGACGCAGTTGGTAGCGCCAGTAGAGTTCATGAGATCATCCACAGGGTTAAAATCAGTAGGATTAGTAGGGCATTCATCTGAAAGGAAAGGGAGTGAATGAGGTCAGTCACACGACGATACAACATGAATGAATGTCCTACCAACTTCCTGCGAAAACTTACATTCCGTAATATTGTCTTTAGGCCCCGAGTTTACGGCGATGATACCCAACTCGCGGGCCCTCTGCGTAAAGAGCTTCCTAGCGGTTTCTTCTTCTGCTGAAACTGCTAGATGTCTTTCTCGACCAACAGGAATACCACTTGCAGTTTCGCTGGTACACCACACCATGCCGGTCTGCATACTTTGGTAAAAGAGAATGGTTTCCAGTATATTGAGCTCAGTTTCGGTCACATTGGAGCCGCTACCGATGGCGTACCAATACTCGAATTCAATGCGCTGAACCTTGGATCCATCTTCGTCATGACCAAGGCCGATTTGACACAGCAGCTCATCTGTGTCGAATGCATCTGTGCGATCTTGTGTTCTCATGTGACGACTGCTTTGTTCGTCGGCTGCGCCAGCCAGAGCCGACGCAGCTACCGGCAGCAACTGCGAAACTACGATAAGCAACAACGAAGAGAATCTCATCTTCATGCAAGTAGGCAACTATTGTTGATCAAGCTGGCTTGTCTTCCTTGCGCAAGTTGAATGCAGCAACACAAAAGTGAATGGTCGTCCGTTTCATGCTACAATTTGCAAAAAAGTGAGATAGGCAGACTTCAGCGATTTTCGTTCTCTAAGAAGACCCATTCGCAGACATTTGTACATGGTTAATTAGCGAAGGGATTCGTATACTTCGTAAATTTACATAGGGATCGCTTACTGGAAAGAAAAATCGAAAAATCCATTTCCGTTAGCTGTTAGCTGTTAGATGTATGTACGAATACGACATATGAGCTCGTTTGGTGGTTTGTGCCCTGAATACTGTAGGGTTCAAGGTAGAAGGGAATGACTTTCCAAGTCGTTCATTTTGTTTTTTTTGTCGCTAGGCGAGGCACTACGACGAGGCACGAGGCACGGGGCATCGACATCACCTTCACCATCGACGACCAAGCCCACAATACGACCTTGTATGTCGATTCCGAACATGGAATCGCCCAAGGTACACCCCCGTCCAAGAAGGACTCGTCAAAGACCGATGCATGATCAATATTTTGCTTCTTATTTATCGTTTGGCTTCAAGACGACCGTCGTGATCGGTATTTTCCTGGGAGTGTACGTTCTAGTACTAGTATGCCTCTCTCCCCTCCTCTACACAACATTGAACGGTACGAATGGGGTGCCCACGAAACGTGGTGAAGCACTCAAGCCAGCACTCGAACCTCTTTTCGAAAAGGTCAAGCACTTCAAGCCTCATGTTCCAGGGCAAATGTATGCGGAAGGAATCGCGAAAGATATCAAGACGCGCTTAGTCAAGTATCGAAAGCAAGAGGGCTTTTCAGATGCGTCATTAATGAAGAAAGCTGCAGCTGATATTAGTCAACTGCGTCAACGACGATCGGATGTATTTCGAGATGAGGATACTACGTCTGCTCTGGCTCCAGCCAAGGCAGCTTCTGGCCAACGATCGGGCTTTGTCGTGTTGGGGATGCACCGTAGTGGTACGAGCATGATGTCAGGCTTGTTGGTGAATGGCATGGGTTACAAGACAGGAGGGCCATTGATAGGAAGTGCGTTCGACAACGAAAAGGGATTCTTTGAACTCCTTCCTGTGGTTCTTCAAAATGATGAGTTTATGAAAAAGCAGAGAGTATGGTGGAGCTCTAGCGTTCTCAAGTACGACGCAGAGAAAGGCTTGGAAGATAAAAATTCGGGGAAAGTTGACTTTACCAAAGGCGACAGGGCTCTAAAGTTCTTGAATAATGAAAAGAATGGGCCTTGGCTTCAAAAGGACCCTCGCATGTGTATTACACTCAAGACTTGGTTGCCCCTTTTGACGAACGAACCAGCTGCTGTCTTTACCTATCGACATCCACTCGAGGTCGCTCTATCGTTGAAGAAACGAGAGAAGCACTTTAGTTTGGAACGGGGGTTACGGCTTTGGATCATGTACAATATGGGTGCGTTGCAGAACTCGGCTGGTCTTTGTCGAGTCCTGAGCAGCAACGAAGCGGTCTTGGCAGATCCGCTCACAGAAGTCCAGCGCATCGCGGACGAGCTGACGAAATGTGGAGTACCCGAGCCACCGCAGAAGCTTACAAAAGATGATGTGGACAAGTTTGTCGATCCCGCCCTCCAACACAATAAAAAAGAACGCGAAGACAAGGCAGTCATCACAGAGATCAACGGCTGTGTCATCCGGGAGTACGAAAGCAGTGAACGCAAGGGTTCCGCGGCCTCCCTTAGGGAACATGATCTATATCTCCAAGCCATGAAGATCTACTGTGACTTTAAAAGTGGAGCGGCCTTCAAGGACGACTACGAGTGGCCTGAATTGGATTAACTGCTGGCTACTACTGACGCCGAATGGTAACTCACTCTAAGAATAGCTTACCGTTGTCCTTTTCCAGCATTTTGCTAGAGCAGCCCCCTCCCCTTTTGGTGCTTTGGCGAGATTCTCTAGATTAAAAGTAGAGTGAGTCGAGCCTGTACATAGACGAACAAGGAAGTGACGGAGAAGCTTTGGGTTCGGGTTAATTATGGGATGGCGAACAGCTAATGGCGAATAATGGCGAATGGTGAAACATAAAAAAGATCCATATCTTTCTCGGCGACTTCACCATGGCGTCAGAGCAGAAAAATCCTGGTCTCTTTTGTTCCATTGGATCAGAAACAACCGCTCTTAGTGACGCTGACCTTCGCAAGCAGATCTATAGTTTCCTAGATACTCTTGGACCCCGAGAAGACGTCTTGATTCTTCCTCCTGACTTTACTCGCTTTCATTCCCAATCGGGCATTTTGACGCAAAAAATATGCGAGTACTACGAGTTTATACCAAGCACGGATCAGCCTCCGGAGAAGAAACTTAAGGCAGATTTATCCGTCCCAAAGATCGAGATCTTGCCTGCTTTGGGAACTCACGCGCCAATGACGCAGTCGGAAATAACCAAGATGTTTGGACCTGGGTTGGCTAACAAGAAAGAGCCCTCGCCCTTTCTTGTTCACGATTGGCGGAACGACGTTGTCACTATCGGACATGCACCAAAAGAAATGGTGAAGAAAGCCACCCACGGAATGGTGGATAAACCGTGGCCAGCCCAGCTGAACAAGGTCGTATGGTCCAAGCGTGAGCATGATCCTGATAAACAACCCCACAAGTCTCTCGTCTTGTCGATTGGTCAAGTCGTTCCCCACGAAGTGATGGGCATGGCAAACTTTAATAAGAATTTGCTTATTGGTACAGGTGGTGTGGAGGCGATCAATCTTAGTCATTTCATTGGCGCCGTCCATGGTGCGTTTTGCCAGCAGACACAATGCAGTTCTGCTACCTTGCGTTCAGTTCACTAACCCATGCCTACTTGCACTTTCCACAACAGGAATGGAACAAATGATGGGCCGAAAGGAGAATCCATTACGAGATATATTGAACTACGCCAGTGAACAGTACCTGGAAAAGGAGTTGGATCTATGGTACATTCTTACTGTTGTGTCGCCTGATGCGACGACGGGGGTACTTAAGATTCGGGGACTCTACATTGGCCGTACTATTGACTGCTATTTGGCGGCCTGCGACTTGAGTCTCAGGGTCAACTTTACGCTATTGGAAAAGCCGGTCAAAAGAATGGTCGCGTATCTAGATGAAGAAGAGTTTCACAGCACTTGGTTAGGTAACAAGGCTATATATCGCACGCGCATGGCAATGGCAGACGAAGGCGAGCTGATAATCTTGGCGCCCGGCGTCGAGCGCTTCGGGGAAGATGGGCATATCGATCAGCTAGTTCGAAAGTATGGATATAGAGGTACACCCGCAACTATGAAGGCGATGGACGAGAACGAAGAGCTTCGAGACAACTTGTCAGCGGTGGCCCATCTCATTCATGGATCGTCCGAAGGTCGCTTTCAAGTAACGTATTGCCCGGGTCACTTGACGCAAGAAGAAGTAGAGTCTGCTGGATTCCGCTATGCTGATCTAGCAACGATGAGTAAACGATTTGATGTCGACAAGCTAAAGGATGGATGGCATACTGACGAAGATGGCGAGTTCTTCTTCATTAGCAACCCTGCTCTGGGACTCTGGGCGGTCGAGTCTCGGTTCACAAATAGCGATTGATAGGGCGAGGCAACGTAGTAAGAAGTCGAAGCAACTAGGCTACCTTTTAAAACAAAAGGTGCCAGACAGTGCTAGCTAGTCTCTTATCTATTACAGGTAGCTTCTTCGACTATACGTTGAATCGGAACAGGATAACGTCTCCCTCTTGGACGATATATTCTTTTCCTTCGGATCGTAGGAGACCCCTGGTCTTGGCTTCTGCTTCACTTCCACATTCCACCAACTGCTCGTAGGAAACCGTTTCAGCGCGAATGAAACCCCGCTCAAAGTCGTTATGAATGACACCTGCAGCCTTGGGCGCCGACCATCCCTTTCGAATGGTCCAGGCCCTTGTTTCCGTCGGACCACTCGTGTAATACGTCTGCAAGCCCAGCAAGTCATAGGCTTCCCTCACAAGCATTCGAAGGCCGGTTCCTTCAAGCGTAACTCCAAGCGATTCGAGGAAATCGGCGCGGTCCTCGGGGCTGAGATCAACGAGTTCACTTTCGACTTGGGCAGACACGACAACAATCTTAGCACCTTCTTTTTCGGCGACGGCTCGAAGCTTGTCCACCATTTCGTTTCCTCCTGCGAGATCCTCGTCTGCAACGTTTGCCGCGTAAATCATCTTCTTTCGCGTCAAAAGACCCAAGGACTTGATGGTGTCTTCTTCGTCTTGGTCCAATTGCGCGTTTCGAGCTGGTTCGTCGTTCAGCAATACAGCCATGACCTTTTCCAATGCAGACTTTTCGTTCGGGTCTCCCTTGCTACGGTCCTTCTTGACTCGCTCTAGTCGTTTCTCGACTTGTGATAGATCAGCCAGGGCTAGTTCTAGATTGACTAGTTCGGCATCGCGTACAGGGTCGACACTGCCGTCAACGTGAATGACATCATCATCTATGAAGCAGCGAACAACGTGTACAATAGCATCAGCCTGACGGATAGAAGTCAAAAACTGGTTACCGAGACCTTCACCTGCCGAAGCACCCTTGATTAGTCCAGCCACGTCGACGAATTCCAACACGGCGGGAACGACTTTGACGCTCTTGTTGATTTTACCAAGCACCTCTAGTTTGGGATCCGGCACGTACACAATGCCAGTATTTGGTTCGATCGTGCAAAAGGGCTGCAAAGCAGATTGAGGCAGGAAAGTCAACAAGGTGAGTACGGGTGACGAGTGATGGGGTTGCTTCCATCATCCATTCAATGCATCGTCATCGGGGGCAACTTACGTAGTTGGCCGCTTCGGCACCCTGGGTCTCGGTGAGGGCGTTGAAGAGAGTCGACTTCCCAACATTCGGGAGTCCAACGATGGCAGTCTGTAGCTTCATGGACAGCGTTGATCTCGAAACGGATCTCTGCTGCTGAGAAAGGGACGACGATCGCCCAGTAAAGGCAAATGATCTCGAAAATGCGGCCGTCAACCGAGAAGCACTGAGAAGGAAAGTCATGGTCAAGGTTGTAGCTAGGATTTGCATTGTGGTATTGACTAAACTATTGTTGATTTGGTTTGGTACGTTCGCAAGCCGACAATAGTATGGATAGTCTGCTTGTGTTCGGTACCATGTGATGGCAGGGTCGGAGGCGACAGGCGAAGATGTTGAGAATCCGATATTGGAGAAAGTTCGATCTGGAGGTAGCGGACAGACGTTTGCGTTGCCAACCAAGTAAAAAGTGTCCGAACAGATGGAGGTCGCATCTGTTCCGACGTATGCGTCAGTTCTTAAAAAGGGCCTCAAATGGGCACCAGTGACTGTTCATTCTTTTTGATTAATCCCATCGTAAGAACAGTTTGATTGACTCTTCCTATAGATAGACTATCGAGGGTCCTGACACACTACAGCCGAGAACTGAAGGTTCGAGGCGTGATCAGATTCTCCTAGAATCAACATTAATCAAAAAGAAAACTACTCCGTTTTCTCAACGCTTTTCGAAAACAGCGTTCTTTTCTGATCTATTTTTCTGAACCCAAGACACC
>Ga0307978_1000938_pt1 | contig 22901 bp, 30 predicted proteins | sample OrgLakmetage1056_FD_203151 | JGI IMG/M metagenome (GOLD analysis project Ga0307978, IMG submission 203151) | Saline water microbial communities from Organic Lake, Antarctica - #1056 | ecosystem: Environmental > Aquatic > Non-marine Saline and Alkaline > Saline | place: Antarctica: Organic Lake...
TGTTGTTGTGATTGTCTACGTCGTTGTACAGTGCCTTTTTGGCATCTGCATAAGTCAACGTCCGGTGATTCTCTATAAAACACATCGTTCGTAAGCATTGTCGTAAACCTACTGGTCCTTGTGCGATTTCACAGTTTTGCCAACACTCAGAGATCGAGCTCTTGGGTTTGAAGAATTCTAGGATAAACAATGTAACCTGGTGAATCCACTTCATGGCTGTGCCTTTTTTACAGAACATGTGTTTAAAACAGAACAAGTCGAGTCTATAAATAAATGACAACGAACGAATATGCTCCAGAATATTATATTTTATTTATAATACTTATTAACAAACATAATGAGTGGACAAGAACCTATGACTTCGATGAAAATGACTGGTAGCCCATGGAAATACGGCGGTTTCGGGTTTAGTGCTGGTGTACTGCTTACTGCACTCGTAATCTTGATCCTATATGGTACGGGGGTGGGTCCTTATGAGAGCCTTGAAACAAGCTGTCCAGCATACGAAAAAAAACAAGCAAAGAAAAAGAAGGAGGAGGAAGCAGCAAAAAAGAAGGATGACAGTGAAAAAGAGGATGAAGATGCCGGTTCCGAGGCCGGTGATTAAATTTTAATGTGCAATCGTGTAATTCATGATGATGACCTCGTTATGTGTTGGGGTAGCCGTACTAACTCCTTTTCGCCGGTGAACTGCTTTTGTAATTGAAAGTGGTACGATCTCGAATTCATGGTATAAATTTTGAATAAAATCAGTGTTTGAATTACAACACATAAATTTGACGCCTTTTGCATGCAGCCTTTTGAGAAGATTTGCTAAACGCACGTGGTCATCATCTGAAAATCCATGTTTAGAGTATTGTGAGAATTGCCCTTGATACGGTGGATCAACAAAGACGAAATCATTTGACTGAGCTTCTTGTAAAGCGGTCTCGAATCCGTGACAAGATAAGGTGACATCGTGGTTTCTGAGGCGTTGTTCCCAACAATCATACACCGGGCTGTTGCGCAACTCGACTGTTTTGTAATGTCCGTATGCAACATTGAAATTTCCTTGTAGATTTTCACGATACAGGCCTCTGTATCCAACTTTGTTTAAATAAATAAACAATGCAGTTTCTTTAAGAATATTTCGTGGTCCGTCTTGACGTAATTTGTTAAATTGTTTGCGCAATTTGATGTAAGCTGCTTCGGTGTTGTTCTTCTCATATTTAGCTAGTAAAGCTAAGAGCGGCTTTAGCTTGGTTGCTACACAGTGATACGAGTTCATCAAGGTCACATTTACATCACTCAGCCTTGCTTTCTGTGGATTAAAATGCATAAAAACAGCCCCACCACCCAAGAATGGTTCGTAGTACGTATCGAAATCATCTGGCCAATATTCAGACAGCACGTTTAGCATTTTTTGTTTACCTCCGACCCATTTGACAAATGGTTTCATCGATTTGTTTAAAGGATCATTGGAAAAAATGTAAGCGAAAAGGTGTGTCATACAGATCTGGTCGCTGGTTCTAAATTTTGATTCCAGCGTGTATGAAATGCAACGTACGATGGAAAAATCGGTAGAAAGGCTGATTCAAAAACATGGGCTACATGTGTCGTCCCTAGAACAAATCGGTCAAAGGGAATATATGGAGGATCGTGTCGACATCCGAGTTTGTCAAAATGGTATACTCGTGACACTGTGTGATGGCCATGGTGGTCATGAGTGTGCACAGTATGTAATTGAAAACTATCCATCGCTTTTTGAGAGCTTAATGACGAAAAATACTAATTGTATTGTGAAACAGGCTTTGATAGGAGCACTGGAAGCGGTTAGCGCGGAGTGGGATCGTAAATCCTTGGGCCCGAAGTATCCTGTTACAGTACTGCAGCGCACAAAATTATTCAAACACTTGAATGATTCTGACGATTTTAGACAAGGTGGTTTCTCTTCTGGTACGACACTTCTGGTTGCTTACCTAGAACTGGACAAACGAGAGGTTACACTCCTGAACCTGGGCGATTCACGTGCTTCATGGCTACGAAACGAAATGATTTGTTCCACGCGTGATCACAAACCAACATGTCGTGATGTCTTAAACGACAAACGGTTGAATCGATTCCCGATCTGGATTGAAATGGATGACGGGATCGCTCGACTGAATGGTGATCTGGCGGTAGGAAGGGCTATTGGAGACAATACTCCAACTCTGACCGGATGTCTATCCCGGCAACCATCGGTGTACACAGTACAGTATCCGGATTCAGGTCTGAAGTTAATTTTGGCTTCCGACGGCTTATGGGACGAAGCCGACACACAAGACTTATTCGATCAGAAACAAACATGCCATGAGTTCATTGAAAATGGTACAATTACCTCTGACAACATTTCAATTGTTTATATAGTAGATGGCATAAATAAAAAAACTACTGACAAGAAACATGACTACACAGAAGAAAACAAGTACTAAAAAAAGGCCAGCCACAGGCAACAAGAGTAACGAGGGCAAAAAGAGCAACAGCAAGAGCAGCAAGAGCAGCAAGAGCAGCAAGAGCAACAAGAGCAACAAGAGCAACAAGAGCAGTAAGGTATCAAAAGAAGCACCTACTGTATCTCTTTCGTTGGTCACGGGTAGGAAATTATGGTGCTTTTTCCCCGTGGAATCAAACTTGTCGGATGACGACAAGAATTTATTCCTGACTTATCTACAACAAAACAATATCACGTTTGTAAACAAGCTGGCATTTCTCTTCTGGTTTGAAAAGTATCAAACACAATAGACATGCAAAGAAAAATCAAATTAAAAACAATTTAGCATCAAGAAACATCCTGTACGTCTCCGATGTCTCATGCTAATAATATAAGACTTGATCTTCAGAACAATAGTGACGAGAACAACCAAAGTGAAAATCAGCGTATTGTCTATATTGATCACTCGTATGGTCCCTTCCGAGACTGTGCGTTGATGGAACATGATACGGATCATCTGATCTCCAAAATAAAAAACATACGCACAGATTTACAATTCTGGTCAAAACATGATTACAGGACGACCGTTGTACTTGTACCAGATGTGACGTCTTCTCAGCTATCCAAAATCAAAAAACACTACAAGTTATTTCACGTCGACATTATGCAGTTCCATGAAGCTCTTCGTACGAACTCTTCTCGGAGACGTTCCAAACTGCAAGCACAAAGCATTGCAGACAAAGAGGCGGTTCGATTAGGTACAAGGGTCTGGAAACAAGCACAAGTGCAGAGTTCTTGGTTACCTGATAATGAGCTCGTTCGCCAGAATGATATTCTGACACGGAAAGCGAATGAGATGTATGAGACCGATAACCAGAATGGGCATGTTGCGCATACTTCTCGTGTGTTCAGAAATACAAATCGAGTATATTCGATCCAAGACACGGTGCCCGAGGTCATGATGATCGAGAAACGCGCTGCACAGATCGATCGACGAAAAAAGAAACGTTCTAAGAAAAAGAGACAAAGCAGGAAATCAAATGAAAGTGCGAACAAATCCATGGGGCCCCATCGCGTCAGTACAAAAGCCCACAGTAGAGACCGAAGACGTTCGCGTTCCCGTGGCTATTAAACCCAGCCGTCCTCTACTCGTACCCTGTGTTGGAATTCGTCCATCACGACATAGTCTCCGATCAATGTGCATACAGAACGAACATGTAATACGTCCATCAGACGTTCATACATCCTGTCTTTCATACTCCCCCACTACATCTTACACAGAACGATGTTGGCTAGAATATTTACATACGGATTATTCCGATGAGTTTCAAGTATGTCCCGAAGACGACCCCGAAAGTAGCGAATCCATGGAAGATTGTATGTTTGATTCTGATTTTTTTAATGAAGAACACTCTGAATAAATCATAATATTGTTGTAAATCAGATTTCTATAGAATATCAGACGTAGTGTTCGTCCCCACGGGCTGTGAATGAATCTCCATGAGTGACTTGCACCTGGATCGGAGAGTACCATTAGTCAGTATATAGCTCTGCATCAAAAGCAAGGTCGATTCAAGACCAAGATGCTCGACGGCATCTTCGAATGTCACAATTTGTTTCAATTTCTTATCAAGTACCAACGCTCCATCCAAAAAACGTTGGAAGAAAGGGTTGGACTCGTTATGCATATTATCATCTAATAGTTGAGCCGACATCTTAAACATCAGGCTTGGTGGCCACGTGACCTCACGAGGCGCACGAGGCGCACGAGGCGCACGAGGCGCACGAAACGAGTTGTTGCGTGCCGGGCGAGAGTTGTGAAAGGCATTTTCATATGGAGAGAGACGACGTCTCGCTTGTCGATGACGGGGAGTTGGACTCATGTAGCGTTGGTTATGGTAGTCCATTCGTTTGCTGTCACGATACACCTTCTCATCTTGAGTACCACCAGCATCCCGGCCGCGGCCACGGTCACGATCATTGTCACGACTGCGTCGGCGATTACGAACCACTGGACTTGAGCTATGGCTCGGCCTGTCGTTTTCATCATCTGTACGCATCGCCTGCAAGCTGTCGTCGTCCTTGGTGGTTGTTTGTTGATCTTGCGTTGAAAGATAAAACATTGCTGGCTTGGATTGTGTGATATCAAGGTTGTCTACATATCGATTGAACAAGTTTTTATTGGGTCGAAAGATTTGTATCAGAAAATCTTGTCTGGATCCATGTTATCTAGACGCGCTTACTCGTGAAAAATCAGGTTTAACATTTAAGAACCAACCTATTGCAAAGGATATGGAGCGAGACATGGTCTTCTTTGATCAATCAAGTCATCAACCCGTATACGATGCACTGGACACGTACGCAGATTCAAATAGTCCATATTCTCCTATTCTCGTTGCTCCCACTGTTGATGTCCGTGGTGTACGCGATGTCCGTCGTGGGCAGCAATTGAAACTTCCGAAGAGACTACATGCACGGGCCGCTAATCCGCCTCCGGAGCCGGTAGTTCCAGTAGTTCCGGTAGTTCCGGTAGTTCCGGTAGTTCCGGTGTCCCCGACTGCAATATCATTTAGGAACACGTGGCGGGGAAGATTAATTATATGTTTATCATTAGCAGTCGTTGTGTTTTCTGTGTACATCTGTATAACCTTGTACAAGAAAAATCATGTATTAAGATCAATTCAACATCGAGACCTTGTCATTGCTTTGGAGCATGCCGATCGCACACTTGAATCACTGCCACAGGGACATATTAAGTTCTCATATCCTGGTCTATCCATACCATCCATTACACCCCTTTGAGTAACTATAAACGCATCTAAATTATGGCTGAATCTTATTTCATATGTGTAAAAAGAAATGGTTTTTGCTGTCGTCCGCCAAAAAGGAAATCGTGTGATCGTTGAATTTAATGGAGTGCCCAAAGACGACAAAGAGTTGGATATTTATTTGAACCAACTTGTAACAATTTTTAATCAGAAGGTCAGATTTTTGATCCTATATGACGCTCAGAACATTGGAGCACTATCATGGAAACACATTCATAAACAGGCTGCGTTCATGAAACACAAAGAGCATCTGATTCGAGAGTATATGTGCCGTATAGCGATTATAGTTCCACCTAATCCACTCATGCGTAGCATGCTTCGCTTTTTGTTCAAATTACGAAAACCGGCTGCACCTTGTGAAGTTTATACAGACCGGGGAAAAGCCGAATTATTTCTTCGTAAAGCTAACTTGGCATTTTCTGAGACAATAGAGGATCACGCCCAAGGACCTGATGCTGATGAGATCAATGATGAAATCTGTCTGACATAAACTGAAATTTTGAATGCAAGATCCGTATCGTATAAATCACGCGTTCGAGTATAAAAATAAATTATCTTATTGTTATAACCGTAATCCAATTCAGGTACGATGACATTACTTGATTTTCTTCAAGCTCGTCAGAAAAACCCAGTAAAAAATGCGAAACGTGTACTACCACAAAACCCCGCAACATGGGGACGAAAAGTTACGATGAAAACCAAGAGAAAACATGCGCCCGAAGAATTATATGGTCAAAATGTTTCCAAACAACAAAATCGAAGTCTGGGCCGAGAAACGCTTGCAGTCACCACTGCATCCAATACACCCACAGCAGTCACAGCAGTCACAGCAGTCACTGCATCCACTGCATCCACTGCATCCACTGTATCCACTGTATCCACTGCATCCACTGCATCCACTGCATCCACTGCATCCACTGCAAAGACAAACACGATAGCCACAATAACTACTGCGACTGGGAAGAAACTGGTCAAGACTGTACTCGACGACACAATGAGAACTGAGATCTCGTGGGTAGAGAAATACAGTACAGAATTCTTCGGTAGCAAGAAAATGGTCGACAGTCTAAAGACTGCAATCATTCGCAGGAATGATATGCGTCATTCGAAACCTGTTGCTATTTTGATTCGAGGGCCAAGTGGATGTGGTAAGACAGCTCTTATTCGGCAGATGGCTAAAATGCTCTCTTATAGTATTTCTATCTTCGGTGTGGGTGATTTGGAAACACGTGCAGATATTGAAGGGGAATTTATACCTGCGGTCAAATGTATCGGATTCAAGAAATCTATGGTAGTTGTGGACTGTATTGCTTCGATTTCCAATTTTGATCTGATCCTCAAACTATTGGATCGCCTGAGTGGATCTGAAACAAAGAAAAACGCACGCGAACCTCAGGCGGGTAATGTTTTAATTCTCACAGGGAATGATGAGTATTCGAAACGTTATACACAGTTAAAAAAATTCTGCCTATGTATTAACATCCCAGCTCCAACTCAACCTATATTGAGGCAAATTGTGAACAACATTGCGAGAGGAGAGAATCTACCCCGACTACTAGATCACATCAATGACATCACTAAGGGTTGCAGGGGAGATGCTTCAGCGATGATCAACCAGTTGGAATTTTACAGGAACGCGTCACCTTGCTGCACTGATGTTTGTGGTGAATTCGATAACGTGTTCAAAGTATTGGAACGGATTCGGTGGCCAAGAGTTTTTCACGCCAATGATTCCAATCAATCCTTTGATTTTCTAATGGGTGCTTTGAGTAACAGTCAGGATACGGTATTACATGGATTGGATCAAAACATGGTCGATAATCGAACAACCCTGGATCATATGCATCTTCTCTCCGAAAGTTTATCCGAAAGTGATGGACTCCCTGTCGAATATATGACTGCCTGTATTAGATCTTCGATGTTGGAGATGCCGCAGGGACGAAAACCTAAAATTGCCTACCCCATGTTTCCCACCACAAATCGGTCAGGATTACTGGTCCAGGGTGCGATTCAGAACCAGATGACAGTTATGCAATTAAGAGACACTATGGATTATATTGCACCCTCGGTTTTTGAAGTGTTCGACAGTACTTACAAAGAGGACACGGAGAGTACAGACCGAGACATAATTCTCTTGAACCACAAAATACGTTCGATAGTTACTTTCAAACAATAGAGCGTTTAGACATGCGGTTACTGTATTAAAATCTAGAATTCAAACAGAACAAACAGAATGAAGCTGACCATTGGTGATACAAAAGATATTGTCTCTTGGGGTGCTGGAGGATTATTTGCTGCTGTAGCGTATTCGGTAGCGTCGATATGGATCAAGCAAAAAACAAATGTACAAGCATTGGATCCATTAACCGAAGCCTTGTGCGAAGACCAAGAATTATTCTCTTTGTTTTGTCAATTACAAGCACATCGAGGCCTTTGCGAAAAAGCATTCCGACGCGCCGTGGACGATGCCGACCGACTAGTGTTCTTACATTTACAACTCAACCAGGCGACTGTTCAACCAACTCTCGAGGATCGACCTAGCGCCTTTATCAATCTCAAAAATTCAGTCAATGCGCTAGAGGAAATTTTTGCAATTGCTCAAAAGCATCCTCACCCCCGTGTGGCCGTAGAGGTCCACAGGCTATATGTGTTGATTTTTGCGTGTCTGGAAAATCATTGGAATTCGGTTCTTCACATAACACAAACAGTCCATCACTCTTAAATTATTTAAGGAGCCCATAATAAACCACGTATTCGAACAATGCCGATCGAAATGCCAACTCGTGAACCCTTTGTTTATAATCGTCAGAATCCTCCCTTTTTTTTCTCCACCATGCAACCGGAAGACAAAGAGTCATGGGACGCTTCTCTAACCAATATGACACGAGAGTACTTCAAGATGTCGCGGAAATACAAAATTGGCTGTGGCACACCGTTGTCTAATGGTATGACTGCCGGTGAATATAGTATGTTTTTATTGTTGTCGAACCATGAGAAACGGAATCAAGAGAAATTATCATTGGAGAAGACGCTGTAGGAGTTCTTCTATTCGAATTAATCGTACCCGATTGTCATGCACGCCAGATAAGATATGGTTCGTTTTTGTAAACCAATTGAGAATCTCTCTCAGTATGAAAAACAGAAGAATGACACCAACTAGTGTAAAGACATCATTCAGAATAGTGTTGCTCAAATGTTCACAGGTCATTTTATTTGTGCAATTACAAACATTTGGTGTATTATTTTGTGAATTAAAACACAAGAATCTATGTTGATTGTACTTAATTGTGTTTCATTCTAAAATCAGAGTTCGTTTCTTTCTCTCGAGTATGTAGAAAATCATCAAACGATGGTACGCCACCTTCGAAAATGTCTTCGAATGATCCGCGATATCAAGACTCTACCTTCAACAATTCTACCAAATGGTGAAACTGCTGAAACCGTGGCGCACATGTATGTATTGACAGGTAATAAAAAAAGAAATAAACAAAAAAGGAAAAGAGAATTAAAAAATGTTGACAAACGACCAGATTCATCTGGATACCATCAAAAGAAAGCTCAAAGACTCGAGTTTGTTCATCCACCAAACTATGAGGACCCTAGTAAAACAAAACGAACATGCAAACAACAATAATAAAGAAGATACCACCCGACAAATCGTTAGCTCTTTACGACAAAACGAAGAAGCTTATGAAATCTGGTACACTGCCCTACAATACAAATATCCTTTCTTAGATATTGGATTTCACAATGCTCAATTGCTCCTGGCATCTCTAATTACAAAGCGATCTAACAACAGGGCTCGACTGACAAATTTCTGGAGGCTTTTGTTTGAGCACATGCTCAAAATATTTTTTATTCATCCTCGTGCATTAGCTAATGACCAAAATATCTCGGATGCTATATTCCTTATTGAAGAGGGATGGAATAACTTTCTTGCGGTTCATGTTAAACTAGATTTCGAAACTTCTGAACTTACATCGAAGAAACTTCAACGACTTCATACACAATACGAACAGACACGTGATAGTCGTATATCTCAAACCCCTCTCCCTGGTACGCACTCTCAGTCTGATCCTGATCCTGATCCCGATCATGGTCATGATCATGATCATGATGATCATGATGATTCTGAACACCCTGGTTCCAAACAAACCTTGTCTGTAAAGATTTCATAGTTTTATTTTTTACTATTAATAAACCAGTGTATGTCGAAACTAAAGAGATCACGTGGCAACGCTAAATTAGATGAACAACTGAAAGACAAAGACGAAGACAAAAACAAAGACGAAGACGAAGACGAAGACGAAGACGAAGACGAAGACGAAGACGAAGACGAAAACGAAAACGAAAACGAAAACGAAAACGTTATCTCAAACGAAGAATGTCTCAAACAATTAACAAATCTACGTAAACATCCGACTAGAAAAGTCACAGGGGCCTTGATTGCGAAAATAAGGATGATTCTTGACATCGACAGAAAAAATCGCAAAAAGTATGTAAAAGGTTTATCCGATTTCAGATTTCGTGGCCCACATTTTGGTGCAGACTGTGAGAGATATTTTAGTAGACTCTTAAATTATCAAAGTGATCCGATCAAAGGAAAAGACACCTTCAGCGAACGTATTGAATACGTTTTGAAAACATTCAAAAAGGGCTCTGAAGCCATGGCGATAAATGACATCATTTTTATTGCTGCCGATGAAAACAGAGAACTCTCTGATGAATATGTTAAAATGATTGCTAAAGAATTGTATCCTACGGAAAAGTATCTAAGTATTGATGAAAATGCAAGATTTAAAAATCTGCCTAAATGCGCCTTTTTTCTAGGAACTAAACTACGTGAATTACGACACTCGGGATTGTAACGACGCCAAATTTATTTTACTTATTTGACTTAATAATATTCGACTAAAATAAAATATTAATAAGCATCGCCATCGTCAGTTGTGCCCGAAAGATAACGGAAGCTCCAAAACAGATTTTTCTGTTTGTGGTAGGTTTAAACAACGCCAAAAGATACTGTCTCGCCGAATACATTTCTTTTATCGTGACATCCAGGCATAAAGACGTTGCGCCCGAATTTGCATACTGTAATTTTGGCAGTAGATCTGTAGTAATGTTGTGACACGCGACACAGTGCCGCATCAAATAAACACTCGTGTTTTGACTGGAGTCCACGGTGTCACCCAGATTGGTCGTCACTGCATTGCTTGTAGCAGACTCCGTTATCATATACTTGATCTGAGTGTTCGAAGTATCACAACTTTGGACACGTTGGACACGTTGGACATTTGGATCATCTAGGTCATTTAGGTCATTTAGGTCACTTTTGTCACTTGTGGAAACGTTTTTGAAACAATACGTTGAATCATATGTAGGCCATCGTAAGATACACACACTCTGTAGATTTGAATTGTTATCATAGTTCAGTTGTACGATATCTAGATTGTCTATATATAACTGTTTTTCACTAAAGGATGACTGATGGAATAGTTCTTGAACAAATTTGATCAGGAACGAAGAGTGTGTAATCAGGACAACTTTTTCGAATGTCTCGTGATTCTTATTCACCCATCTCTGTAGATATTGTTTGAATTCGTCGGTTGATGATTCAGGGGAAACCAAAGCCTCATTCGTCCCTGTTCCGGATTTGATGATTCCATCCAGAGGAGTAATGCGCAAATTAAAAATGTTTTCTATTGAACATTTGATGTTCGTCTTTATTTCACGTCGGTTGACAGCGTCCAGTTTTTCCCATGTCCTACCTAGCCTGGTTTTAAGTGCTTCGTTTAAGAATGGGAAGATAAGCACATTTCGATCTTTTGGCTCGATCGAGAACCCTGTCGATTTAGCACCATTTTGTATGATTTGGTACAGTTCTTCGAGGTGAACATTCAGATCTTTGGATGCATCCCTGCATCGTTCAGAGGTAAAATCTTGTGAAGCCGCTTGAACCCTGGAAGCAGACTTAGATGTTAACGCTGTCCGATATTCTCCATACCGATTAGTCATTCTCGACAGTTGTATACAAGCGTTAGTTACATCCGATATGGTATGCATGATCAACTCATTGATGCTGCGTTCGGCTCGTACATCAATAGCGATTAAAATCGGTTGAAACCACTTGGAGTCAAGTAAGTTTTCATTGAGAGGCGATACATTGACGGTACACGATTTTTGGTTGCGTTGGTCAAACAAACCTGGAAGAGTCAAAAGTGCCCGGTTGTTTTGCGAAGATGTAGATAACATACATATTTGTGATAATTGAGAGGAATGGTTGGCCAGAGTCCCACGTAACACATTCCATAACTGATAGTCGATGCCATCCTTTGTGATCGAAATACTTTTGATGTACCCATATTGTTGCCCTGTATATAACTTTCGTGCCACATTATGCGAATGAGGAGCTAACTCGTGTATGTTCTTGTCAACCCAGGTCATTTCTTATAAGTAATTTATTGTCAATAAACCGTATCTGATGTGGTTTCTGGATCGCGGCTCGATGCTTCAATGAATTCGTTCAGGGTTTGATTTCGCAATGCATCTTGATAGACAGGTATGAGATGGTTCTGTGTCAGACTGAGACGATTGTCTTGAAACTGCATGGATATACCACCGTGAGAGTAGAATTGCGGCTTTTGAGTACAGATTAGATTTGGCATGACGGCTAGAGGAATACTGGGAATAAAATCCTCAATGTTTGTGATCCGCCAGAATCGAAATGATTGTGGGATTGTGTTGCAAACGCGAGGTGAAGCAAAGGTATAGGTGTAAATGTCGAACAAATACGAGAGCCTGATGGATGCTATCGTAGCAAGAGAACCACCCAATGAATGTCCTGTGATAACGACTTTCATGGGACTGACCGCCGTGGAAACAAGCGTAGTGACCGCTTCAACTAGAGCCTCTTCAAAATTCATGAAAACATTCATGAACCCACCATGACATTCTAGAATTCTACCCGATGGAGTGATCAGGGATTCTTGTCTGTTCATCTGGACCTGATTAAAATTAAAATCTTGACGCCATTCCTCTTCATGGACCGTCCCTCTAAACACTACATATATAATGGGTGCGGTGTCTGCTCGGGCAACATATCCAATGATCGATCCATTAAAATACAAGTTAGTGTACTTAGTAACACCGGCAGGCATGACGAGGTCGCTTAAGCCATCGTCTTTATAAAACAACAAGGCCAATCGTGCGATTAGGTCGGTGCAGTACAAGGCCAGCCCGTAGTTGAAGGAGACCCCTACATCGATAGGTGATTCAAGGTCGTCCAAGACTGTGAGGTCGCATTTACCAGAATTCTCGGAGTCGTTACAGTAGAATTGGTTATTGATTGCATAGGACATCGCAAGTGATGACCGATTATATTTGAGTGCAATATTCGTTCCAGCAACAAGAATTGTTAACAAGATTACACCCAGAAACACAATTGTCAGAGGCATCAAGATTGGTTTCTTGGGAGCATCCTTGTCACCCATTTTCTATAAATACAGAAACAAAAAACGCGTAACAGAATTAATTTATGAGTGACAGAATCTCGAGGATTAAATTCAGGGAAAATGCTGCTACTCCTATCACCACTACACACAGTAAAAGTTGTATAAGTAGATCTATTACAGCCTCTAGGCCACCTTTTGTGATCTGGGTTGTTTGCTGAATAATGGACGTCTGTAGCTGCAGGAGAGACGACTTCGTTTCATCGTTAGTCTCTAGTATTTTGCTAATAAATGTGATCGCTTGATTCAAATCGACGACAGTGACCTGACCAGCATCCCGGAGGTAGATTGTTTGAAGAGCCGTCAACCCTTGAACAGCTGATTGAAACGAATCTGATGCCATTCTGTCATACATGCTGTCGATTGCGCTTGAGCTACTGGTCTCCGATGGGTTTCTGTTAAATGGATTCGAAGAACTTGTCTGGGAAGCCTGTTGGTCTAAACTATTCGTCAGTTGAGTAGCAAACATTGATTTCGAAGAAGTCGACAAAAACGCAGAGAAATTTACCACAATATTTTGAGTTGCTCGGACTTTGTCAATCCGACAGGTGCATGCCGGGTCACACAATTGGATGACATCCTGCGTTGGAACATCCGGTTGATTCTCGGCAAACCAAAGCAAACACCGTGCACAATTCTTCTGTTTCGTGTCGCTAGAACAATCTACGGCGATGATAGAGACCGTTTCGATGGATTGAGAAATATCTTGCACAATTGACAGGTAGGCTTCAGAGATTGCCGTCAAGATCTTACTAGAAGATGTTTCAGCCATTGATTTCTTTAATTGGAAATAAATCAATTACCTTCTGTAATTGATGAATTCATTAATGAGCTTTAATGCCGTTCCAAAAATCATAGCCCCCAATATCAAAATCCCACAAATCGTAAACAGTAGATCAAGTGGTCCAAGTAATACAAATTGTTGTTTGGCGATGACCTCTATCTGAGTTGCAAGTTGCACCGTGGCCGCTTGATACACACTGTTACCCAGAACATTTGTTTCTAGCACTTCGGAGAAGGCTTCTAATGAAACAACATCAACAGACGTGCCTTGGATACGCAGTTGTTGACTCTGCTGAATAGTTGTAGCTGTGATTTCCACAAAGGTCGAAATGATATTCACAATCGACGATTCATAGACGGTTATGCTGCTTTCGATCGTATCACCAAATTGTATCAAACCGGTTTCTTGAGCAACAACCGATTTGATATTATTTTTGATCGACTTCATAATTTTTTGGACTAGCTCGTTTTTGATGGCGGTAGTCAGATTTACATTAATAGCTCCTGATATCGAGACGTTGCTGGCACCACAACGGCTACCCGAGTTACAGATCTTCAGTCGTTCCTCCAAAGAACGGTCCGCAAAGAGTTCGAAGCATCCTGGGTATTTTTTTCCAACCACATCGATACCAACTAATCGATCAGTAGCTTGTTCTTGGAAACTGGTGCAGTCCACGAAGAGTGATTGGATTGCAGTAGCCTCGACCGTCGAGTTCTGGAACGTAGAAGTAAGTACGTTCGTGATACTTTTATTAATTGTTCGGACTATATTGCTGACAGATGCACTCATTCTCGCTCTGGAAGTGGGTTTTAATCACTGAGATTTATATTTTAGGAATTGCAGGACTGAAATGCCTAAAAACAACATCACAATCAAAAACCCTAAGATACCACTGATTAATTGTAACGGAAATGATTGCACAGGTTCCTGAGTGTCATCTAATGACGGTTCGAGTGATTCCTCGGGCGTAATATTATTGACGACAATATCCCGTGCATCACACTCGATACGACAAGACGTCCTTGAGGAAGTCACGTTCTCGGGGATTCTCGAGACCGCTGCACACAGACGAGGACACCTTTTCATACGCATCTCCTTATTCTTGTACGCGATGGGAGTTCTGCATCGATTCATGATACATTTCTTTGCGTCAAACGAGGGATCTTTGACCTGCATTTGTTCATAAAACACTTCGTCCGATTTAAAAGAATCGATTGTGTCATTATAGCATCCACAGAAGGGCTGTGACCGAAAGTCCACTTTGGCACAAAGGTCATTCGCCAGTAAATCACATTTAGATGACGGTGTCTGTTTCTCAATAAAAAAGTCTTGATTACCTTCGCACAGAAAATCAAATACAGGTTTACTTGTAGGATCTGATAAATCTGGTCGATTTAAAAGTGATTGCACATTCCAACAGCATGCAGTTGCATAAAGTGGATTCTCTTGTAGAAATTCCGAGGTCACTGGTTGCCTCGAAATCGAGGCCCCCCTATCTTGAGAACTAAACGACTCCTGCACTAATGCCCATTGCTCAGCGCTTGCCCATTCTTCGAAATCTACTGCCAGTTTCTGGAAACTACCAAATTGAGTTTTATAATCTTCGGGTAATAAGTTGCCGCCCCGTTTCGTTACAATTACTTGTTCACCACCATCCAGAAACTGCGTCTTGAACGCGTTGTCAAACTGCTGTCTCAACAATGGAGTCAATGGTATTCTTTCCAAATCCATTTTGAGAGGCTATATCCGTTTCTCTAATAGCATTGCTTTTTTTTGTTCGACATGAAGACATAAGCAACCAAAAAACCAATCCAGCTAAAAAGGCACAAAGGATACCCAGAATAACATACGCCACAATCCAAAAGTCCGATTGTTCAGTTTCAAGATCGATGACAATCAAATTATCAATGTCGTTCAATGGTGTCGAGACCGGAGGCATTTATTTATAGATGATCATTTGTTTTATTTGTGCTGCGTTTAGGACGGTGATAGAGCCAAATGCTGCTCAGAATAGCACTACTGATCAACAACAAAACCAAGACCACAATCAAGAACGCGGTGTTTTGGTCTCTTGTCGTCCGTGTGTCTTTGATACTCGGTACAGTGCCCGAGACGGACAGATCGTATGCTTGTGAACCGTCTCCACATCGCACAGATATGCTAGAATCGAGCAGCACGACGTCCGAGCGGTCTTGCGCGTTTACATTCAGAATACTCGTACACAAATATGGACATTCCGTATTCAGTTGCTCGGTTGTTTTGTAGGCCGCAATGTCTCGGCACCTGGCCAGGAGACAGAGTGGTCCTGGCTGCGCACCCGGATAATTAAAATCTAGGAACTGTGATAATAGTGTGTCCGAATCATCGTTTGAGACCGCCGGACCGAAACAAGCACAAGCGTCACTGCTTGAGTTCCACGGATCATTACAATATGCCTGGGCCACAGTATCACAGTATTCGTTGGGTTGCCCCCGGACATCAGGCGAAAATAAAGGTAGACACACAAAATCTAATGTATCAGCACCAATCTCGGAATTTCGTAGTGCGCATCGTTGCAGCCATTGAATATCTTGCCGAATCAGCGAAATCTTGATCAGCGGCGTAATGCTGGTTTTCAGCGTATCCGTTGGTATTTGCGTTTGGCTCTCGAGACGTACCAAATTGTAAACTGTGATCGGAATACCAGATACTCTGGTTGATATACTCTCGGACAAAAATATGTATGGATCCGTTGTCAAGTAATAAACGTTTTCGTTTGTACGAAACGCTAATATGATGTCATCATCTTCAGCGAACGATGCTTTTTTCCCCACAAGCTCCAGATCCTTAAAAGCGGCACTCGATTTTCCAGAATCGGTATCAGTCCATTGTAAACTCCATGGTATGCTCAGTAGATCATCTTGACGATTGCTTATATATGTTTCGTTTTCTGTTTCTGCCAAAAGCAACCCAAAACCTCCTGGACCATTGTTTAATGGGATCAAACCAAATTCAAGACGGACTAAACGAAGGGTGGTGTTGGTCTGTTTTAAATATTCTTTGAGTTTGCTGCCGCTTGCGACGTTCGTTGATGTTACATTCTGCTCCGGGATGGTTGGCGATTTTCTGATATCCCGTGCGAACTTTCGTAGACAAGCTTTGACGTAAGCATCTGCGAATCTGTTTAGATCTTGATTGTTCTTGGAATCAATAGTTTCTTCAGCCATCGGGAGTATTTTATATCTAGGTGTGTATACAAATAGACACGATCTGTCCTATGTTCATAAGATTGTAAAACCTAACCATGTAAAATAAACAATTAATATGACAAAAACCACCAGTAAGACAATCGGCACTCCAATACCACCCACGTCCCATGCACCGGGCATCAATGTTTCCGTGGATTCAATCCGTTCATTGTTCGATACAGAATCTCCATCATTTTCCAAAGAATCTGGGATTGTTCCCTCAAATGACAAGACAGTCGAACATTCGGTTTTCATTCGGACATCATCCAAAAGAACCATATTGTTACCCGAAGAGTGAACATTCAATACACTAGTACATAAATTTGGACAGATTGTGTCCCGAAACTTGGTAGGAACGTACACACCAAAAGCATTACACGCTGCAGTCAGGCATCGTTCGGGTACACGCACGATATCCGATGCAAAAGCGTACGCCTCCTGATCATTTGAAACCGGAGCTGTCGGACGATTAATACATTTGCAAATATCAATATCTCTGAACAATTCGGTCGAACAGATTTCTGTCATTCGTAAATCGCATTTAGGGCTTAATACAAAAGACCCATCAGCAGGAGAATACCCGGCAAAGATGCACGCCCCTGCTTTTGTAAGGCTTGCTACCCGATTATTGTTCGGATATCGACGATCACAACAATTCTTAATCTGCAATGGAGTCACATCGATAAACTGTCGAAGCGGTGAGATCCGAGTTTCAATCGCTTGCCCAGGGAAACCGTACTTGTCCGTTACGAAATCGAAATTTTGACCAGCCCTGCTAAAGCCATCTTGTATGAGCTTGTTTCTTGAATCTTGATCCACGTCTATAACCAGCGGCGGGGCAAACTTCAGGTCCGCAAAGATAGACACGACACGATTTTCATAGGAGAACCATCCTGCTTTACATGCAAATAATTCGAGGATTACAGTCCCATCAACCGGGTCTTGATACGTGTAGAGAAAACTGCGGATCTTTTCACTGGTCACGAAATCTGGGACGCTTTCCTTGACCTGTAGAGAACCCTGGAAATTGGTACCCGCCAGGTTGACCAAAGGAAGTATACTTAGGAGCTGATTGTAACCCGCTAACTGATCGATAGCCTCATCGGTAGCCTCCTCCGTAGCCTCTTCCATAGCCGCCAGGCCCCACACCGGGCTTGCATATAATCCCGCTGACGAGATCTGAAGGAGTAATTGAGTAAACACCGGATCGGGTGACTCATCTACGTTCCCGATGTCGTCTGTCGTCTCGTCCGAAACAACCACTTTGGTTCCCACCACAGCCAACGCTACAGAAACAGGTGAAAAAGAGATCTGGTAATTGGCGGTCCGCGATAACCTGATGACCCATTGTACAAAATTGTCTAAGAACTCAACATCATCATCAGAAGACATCCCCTTATTTATACAAGTTGGTATTAAATAAAATGGCGTCTTATGCTACCCGGAAAGAACGGCTAGTCAAAAATATCGTCGGAACAATTGTAGCAACCTCCAACCAGACCAATGAAAGGTCTTTCGAATGTCTTGCCATCGGCAATGTCAGCATTGCTTGTAGAGACCAACAAGCATGCAGACAGTGTCTATTACGGAGTCATTCACCGTACGAACTCCTTGTGAACGGTCCGGCTGTCCGTTCTACCAAGATGGGACCATGTCGTGGAACCTGTGTATGCACCATACAATCGATCACCCAAGATGCATCAATCTCGCTCGATGTCTTATCCGCGAGCAACGGCCAAATCTTTGACCCGGACACCATCGCTACTAAAGTGTTGGAACAAACCAAAGAAGAATTCGGTGATGCCGGTGGCAGCATGGACAAGACCGAATTGACCACGCTGGTCACACAAATCTTGTTTACGATGCAACAAGAAATTGACCAAACTGTACATTCGATTCAAGTCTTGAGCATCGACGGCACGGGCACAGAGGCAACAAATATCCGACAACAGGTCGTTCTGGATGCAACTCTTAAAGCCGTGGCAAACGCATGCAGTAGTTCGGACCAAGACGCAGGTTGCAAGATATCGATCATCGATTCTCTGATCCAATCACAAATGGACTACATTCGTAACTCGGTTAATGAGCGATTTGAATTCAGCGCCAAGAAAGTCTTTAACAACTTTAAACGCCAAATATACACCATTTTGTTGTTTCTCGTGATACTAGCGGGCTTATTACTAACCCTTTTCATCAAACGAGCATTTGTAAAAAAAGCACCTTGATCATAAATAAATGGGTGGTACTCAAACAAAAGTTGACACTTCAGTAGTCGATAGTGTTGTCCAGAATACGGTGACCGAAATTCTACAATCACTGACATCAGACTATAACCAAACACAAGAAATTAAAGTAGAATGCGATCAGGAATTGCTCGAAGCTCTGAAGATTGCTCAGTTGGAATGCTGGGCATCGTACAAACTCGACTTGGAAGAGGAAACCGTTAGTTTTGAGACCATTTTGGAGACATGTACGCCCGTGGTCTGCGTAGCAAACAAAGACCTTAGTATCCGAGGTACCATCTTCAAATCATCCGTGATAGACATCACTACCCGCCAGGACGACATTGTGAGCGACACGGTCGCTGCCAATTTGAAAGCTTACGCAACCACCAAAACAGGCATTCTGCCGACGATTGGTTCTGATATCGATATAAACATCTCCAAGGTAGCACGTAGTGTACAGACGTCATTAATGAACATACAGATTGAACAAATCAATGAACTCGACACCATCCAAAGCATTACGCTTGTAAACAGAGATGTCAGCCAGGTTTCCCAAGAGAGCGTAATCCAAGTAACCAACGAATCATGGGCAAGTAATGATAACTACAAAAAGTCGGCGGCAGCCTTGATTACGTCTGTTGACGCCGAAGTCCAACCAATCGAAAGCAATCTACTGACCACCGTACAGAGTACTCTGTTTCAGGTCTTTATTATTTTGGCAGTACTGACGGTTTCAGTGTTTGTTGCAAGAAAAATACGTCAATACCAATTGAAAAAGGCATCAAAAACGTCATAAATTATTGAACGAAAACAACACTTTGTGATTTGTGATGCTGTAATCGTCACATGCATTTTTTTTGTTATTATCAAAAATAAACATGACAAACATTTTCAATGTTAGTGCAAGATTTGACACCCTGTCTCGACGCTTCTCTTTCCTGCGAGATTCTACAAGAATTTTTGAAGGACGAACCGAATCGCAGCTGAATGGGTACAATGACGACCTCAGTGCATTCAGTAGGAGACTACGAAAGGTGGAGGATGATTTGGAAGCACTTCGACCGCGTCTCGCTGTTATCACGCGTCTAGAAAATTTGGAGAAACAACTTTCAGAATTGACAAATATACCGCGTATACTACCGCAGTTTACTGAACCGGTAGAATCGGTAGAATCGGTAGAACCGGTAGAATCGGTAGAATCGGTAGAATCGGTAGAATCGGTAGAATCGGTAGAATCGGTAGAATCGGTAGAACCAGTAGCATATACAATAAGCACTTCGTCATAAATAAAATGTGATATGTCTGCACATGTATATATTGAAAGACATAAAAGACGATATTTTGGCGATAATTCCTACTCCGACATCTATACAATCAGACGATGTAATAGTGTGCCTGCTCCAAAAGCAATAGCGAACATCGGTTTACCACACAGCACCAACACAAACCCGATGAATCCGATGGATGCCACTACCCGTGATGTAGTAGTTTCATCGAAAAGTACAACACAAAAGAATGAATAAAACAATCCAAGAATAATAGTTACAATCAGATCCCCAAACATTCGATCCTTTTTTGTGGGTCCTTTTGTATTAATTCATCTTCACTATACAAATAGTATTACAATGTTTGTGAATTCAAAACAAGCCCTGCATTATTCAACCGATCCACACCACCCAGAACAACCCAAACGCATCGAATGGATTCTGGAAGGACTAAACGTTCCGTCCTCGATGATACACATGATCGGAGAATCGAGCCTTCCTGAGGTACGTATAGACTCAGTGGATATTGCATTGCGGGCAGTACACGGCCATCGTATGACTTGGGCCAATCCGTTGAAAGGAATGCGAATGAAACAGCTCGACCCGACAGAAGATTACATCGCGGAAGACACAGCCACATGTATTCAATATAGCCTTGCGACTATTGCGATTGCATGCAACCATACACGGATCAATCGTGTCTCAAGTTTTGTCGCAACCCGTCCTCCAGGCCACCATGCAGATGGAAGCCGGCCGAAAGGGTTTTGCTATCTGAATAATTGTCTGGTCGCAGCCGCATATCTCGGTCTTACTAGTACTTTTAAACATATACTCATCTATGATATTGATCATCACTATGGTGGAGGAATCGAAAAATGCCTCAAGAAGAAAAAATTCCGGTCATTCTTACGGACACACAACCTCAAGATATCCTATATTTCCTCACACGCTACCGGGAAACAAGTTTTCGATGCTCCTCACCGGGAATGGGGTCACTTGAGCGACTCCGAAGCCGAAAAATATGACATCTACCGATTAATCAACAAAAAAGGTTCCCTTGACGACCATTTGGATTTTGTGACCAACTACGTCCAGAATCCAGTTTCGCCCGTCGATGTCATCTTGATTGCAGCAGGCTTCGATAATTGTACGGGAGAAACAATCAATCCCGAGACTCGAGTCCAGGACAGCACATGGGGTACACAGGATATTGATAGACTAAGTACACGACTCCAAGAATGTGCACAACACACAACGGCCGGTGGACTGATTTCAATTCTAGAAGGAGGGTATACCAAGAACATTCTGAGCAAGATGCCACCTCTCTTTATTAGGAACACAGTCTTTTCGGGACAATCAAATATGAAAGTACAAAGCCTTGCAAATAGGAGTATACGACGTATTGTACAGTTCCTTGGAGACGAGATGTACCGAGTCGAACTTATGAAACCAAGGCGCAACGAATCAGTCATTACAATCCATTTATCCGATCTAGCGACACCGGATAACAATTTCCCACATATGGTACAAGACTTCCTGACAGCCAACAACATGTTCATTATACAGGATCTCCTAGTAAAGAGAGTTCAAGCGGATGGGACTACAGAATATCTAGTCTCTTGGGAAGGATTCAACCAAAAACATAACTCATGGGAACCTGCAGATCAGCTACCGACATTAGCAATACAATTGTTCAAAACACGAGCCAAAAGAAAACACAGCAAAAAAAAACACGCTGCATAATCCTTTGCGATTTCATCAAACAAGAGCGAAAAGGATACACAAAGAAAACAATCATGATCCGCCAAATTAATATCGTGAATCTGTCAATCATTGGAATTTTAGCATTATCTCTGAAAGGGATATGGTGGCATCTTCTAAACTCGACACTTTTATCCGTCTCTACCTATTATTTATGGGATAGACAAACAGACCATCTTACAGGCCATGTTCTGACAGTTCTGTCGTTTAGTGGGCCTCTGCTTGCATATTACACCCATTTGAACATTATTACGTGGATCTGTGTCAATGCAGCAGTATGGAACATCTCCCCAGACAGAAATAATCACAACGGCCTAAAGACTCTGGCCATTCAAACATACGGATGGTTTCTGTCAAATGTGAGTACAATAGAAGGACCAGACTTTATCTCCTGGATTCTATCAACCTTGGCGACAACAGAAATGCTGGTCGGACTGATTCAAATACAAATGAACAAAACAAAATATACCAAACAAACAATAGCCCACACAACAGATGTCATCGCACTCGCTGGATGGGTCTGCAGTGCATATCTATTTCGTAAGGACTGCATATTCCTATCGATTGTTTTAGCTCTTTCTAGCCACTTGGGAACACTTGCTTGCACAAATTTATGAAAGTGTAGAACAATCTTCGCACCTCGTCATGTACTCATCAATAAACCTGTTACCAGCCCTCATCATGTATCTATTGCAAGAGGACATAAATGCGAATGAAATACTCGCTTGATGGATGCAACGATTGTTAGTTTATTGCTTGTTCGAACAGCAACGATTATAGTTGGAATTCTTTCTGGTAAACATCTCATTCTGGGTCGTCACTATCATTACTGTCACTGTCATTACTGTCATTGT
>Ga0307978_1000957_pt1 | contig 22650 bp, 20 predicted proteins | sample OrgLakmetage1056_FD_203151 | JGI IMG/M metagenome (GOLD analysis project Ga0307978, IMG submission 203151) | Saline water microbial communities from Organic Lake, Antarctica - #1056 | ecosystem: Environmental > Aquatic > Non-marine Saline and Alkaline > Saline | place: Antarctica: Organic Lake...
GTCGTCTCATCAACATAGAGCCGGGTGCTGCCCTGTTTCAGCAGCACCGCCATGCGGTCCACCACCGGCGCGATCAGCGCACCCGTCCGACCCATCCAATCAGCCAGCACCGACCGGTCAATCGGCACACCAAGCCGCGCCATGACCACCGCCTGCCGGTTCAGCGGCATGTGTTCGGAATGCTTGGACACGGCGATCTGCGCCAGCAGCGCTTCGGTCGGCCAACTGCCCTCCAGCAGATACGCCGGAGCCTTGGCCTGCACCACCCCGGCTCTTCCTTTCGGACAGGCATACTTGGGGCGGACGGAGACGATCACCTGATAGCGTGCGGGGATATAATCCAGCCGCTCGACCCGGTCCTCGCCAATCCGCACCATGTCGCCGCAACCGCACGGGCAGGTAATGCTGTCGGGTTCAATGACGCGCTCGATACGCGGCAGGTGCTCGGGCAGAGCGCGCGCTTTGCGCGGGGCACGTGGCGCAGCTTTGTCAGGATCGGCCGCACTCGCTGCGATCTTTTCTTCGACAGCAGCGATCTGCGCCTGCGTTTCGGCGATGGCCGTCTCAAGATCTTCCAACGCCAGCTCCAGCTGCGCGGGGTCGAGCTTTTCCGATTTCGGCCCAAACTTCGCATGCCGGTATTGTCCGACCTGACCTTCAAGCTTCGCAATCAGCTCTTTCAGCTCGGTGATAAAGGCGTCCTTCTCGGCACCCACAGCCTGTTCATGCAGACGCGCCGCACGCTCGACAGAAAGCTCAAATTGCAACGCAGAAACAGCCTTCACCACCTCGGGCGGAAGGTCTGGAAACTGGCTGAGATCGAAGGGCTGCGACATGCCAATTCATAGCCGAACCTGGTAGGAAAGGCCAATAAAACAACGTCAGAACAGGAGTATAAATCATCCCGCCGCAGTGGGTGGAGAGACCCGCTGCGCCATGACCCGGCGCCAGTCCAGACCTTCGAACAAGGCCTCAAACTGCGCCCGTGACAACCGCATTGTCCCGTCCTGAACCTTCGGCCAGGCAAAGCTGCCTTGTTCCAGGACTTTGAAGACCATCACGAGACCGGTTCCATCCCAGACCAAAATCTTCAGCCTGTCGCCGCGTTTCGAACGGAACACGATCGTCACCCCGGAATGCGGGTCCAGCTTCAGTTCGGTCTGCACGATCAGCGCCAGCGCCCGATGGCCGCAGCGGAAATCCACCGGACGCGTCGCGATCAGGACCGGCAGCCGCTGCCCCGCGACGATCACGCCAGCCCTCGCAATGCGTGCGCCAGCGCCGCAACCCGTTCTGCCGGAACGTCGCTAGGCACCCGCAGCACGAGGTCGTCGCCGATCTCGATGGTGATGACACCACTGATCCGACCGGCATCCGCTGACCGACAGGTGCCCTCAGGCTCCATCAAAACTGGCACAAAGGCTGGCAGAGCGTCTGACGACATCCCGGCCATGGCCTCTGCCGGCAAGACCAACGCCCCTTGGCGAGCCCGACGTCGCCAATCCGAAAGCTGATGCGCTGCCAGACCATGCCGACGCGCAACATCCACCACCCGCGCGCCCGGCTGAAAGCTCTCGGCCACGATCCGCGCCTTCACATCATCCGGCCAGCGCCGATATCCACGCGTCCGCTGCACAACCTCAATGCAGCCGTCAAACCCATCCCCGCCATCCGCCATCGTCGTCTCCTTCTGAATGCTCAGAACGAAACTCGCAGCCCCGGCAGCGCACTGGAACCGCAGAAATCAATGGGACGGGGACGGCGCATACCCTATACCTTTTAAGCCATGGGAAAACGGATGCTGACTGGCATTCCCCAAGTGGCCTATCTCATAATTTGACTTGATCCCCGCTGCCTGCAAAGTGAAATGCGGCCCGAAATTTGAGCGTGTCCGAAAACGGGAGAGGACGATGCGCAGAGAAAGTGGGAACCGAACTTAAAGCATCACAGCCAGTCAGATGACCTCAGGGCTGGTCTTGAAGTATTGGAATGCCGAGCATTTGATCAGTAGGCGACCTTATGTGCCCGCCCTGCCCTGCTCAAGCCAGTTTCCTCTGACAACACCCCACCTTGCCGAGCGCGCTGGACAAAAAAATCGTTCTCCAGCGCCAACTCTACGATCTTTTCATGCAAGGTCTTCAAGTCGATTGCACGTTCCGGCTCGGCTTTTGCCGCATCGACAAAAACACCCGTCGCGCCTTCAAGTAATTGATCGCACCATTGCTTGATCTCCCCCTGTGTCAGCGTAGTTGTCCGCCGCTTGTAGCGCGTCAACCACCTTATCCGGTGCCGACAACCACCTTGGCCGGTTTTGAGGCCGCTGAGGTTGGCGTGTCGTTCGGTTTTCTGGGGTTTGGGAGCGATCGTTGGCTAACGTGGGTCTTACAGCCCGCCAATGAACACCACCGCGCGGCCGTCTGGATTGCCGTCGACAATATAGTAGGCAGGTCGGCCATCGACGTCGAAGCTTTGCACCTCGGCGCCGATATGATCTAAACCACTCTCGAGATCGATCGCGGATGGATCTCTGACGGGCGGCGATCCCGCCGGTTCGCCCTGCGCAGCCGCGACGCTGGTGAGGCAGGTCGTGGCGAGCAGGAGGCGAGCGACATAGGGCAAAAGAGTCTGGCGGATCATGTCGGGTGTCTCCAAGAGTGGGGTTGTGGATATCTTCCGTGACCGTGCTGCTCCGGCGGTGGTGCAGCGGGCGAGTGCGCTGGTTCCGTTTTCATTCCAGGATACGCCACCAAGCGATGTCGGAATCGCTGCGATTGACGGGTCCAAATGTCTGAGGCGTTATTCGTTTCGACAAGTATGGCCGCCTGAGGTCTGCGACCAATCCCCGTACTCATCGATGATCCACGGTCCGGAACGACCTTCCCAGCCAGAAACAGACCGCTGCAAAACTTTCCTTGGCGCGATAGGACATATGGCGCGCACGCAAGTGCCCATGAACGAGCTGCGCATCGTTTTGCAGCGTGCTGGTAATTCCCGCTTCCCGCAGCCGATCGTTCCAACGGGTCCCGTCATCGCGCAGCGGATCGACATCGGCGGTCACGACAAGCATTGACGGCAATCCGTCCAGCGTCTCTGCGAGGAAAGGGCGCGCCTCGGAATCGGTCGTTTCGGCAGGGGCGTAAACGCCTTTGTAGCTTTCGATATCGACCCGGCGCAGCAGCGGCGCGTCCGCGTTCAGATCGTAGGACGGGGCCATCATATCGCCGCCCAGCCCCGGATAGATCAGCACCGCGCCGTCGGGCATCTTTCCGCCCGTCCGCCGCATTCGCAGGCAAAGCGCGGCGGTCAGGTTGCCGCCCGCGCTGTCGCCGCAGGCGAGGCGCGGCCCGTCGCAGTCGAGCGCCTGCCAGACGGCGTCCATATCGTCGAGCGCGGCGGGATAGCGATGCTCCGGGGCCAGCCGGTAATCGACGGAAACGACACGCCGTCCGGTCGCGGAACAGATCTCAGCGCAGACGTCGTCATGGCTGTTGAGGCCGCCGACGACGAAGCCGCCGCCATGGCTGAACAGGATGGCGCCCGGAACCGCATCCCGGCGTTCGTAGACGCGGCAGGGAACGCCGCCGATGCGGCGGTCATGCGTCGATACACCGTCCGGGTGCGGCGCGTGGAAGACCGCGCACATCGCGTCGTAGTTGCGGCGGTTCTGCTCGGGCGCGGCCTGATTGCTGTCGGCGGCATAGATTTCCTCGGTCCGGCGGATGAAGGCCAGAACCTGACTGTCGGTCACGCGGCTCATGTCCGCATTTCCCCGCGTCGGTGGGTCAGCCAGTCCGGATCCATCTCGGGCACGGATGACAGGAGAAGGTCGGTATAGGGGGCGTGGGGCGGGGCGAAGATTTCGTCCTTCCCGCCCTGCTCGACGACGCGTCCGTTGTGCATCACGACGACGTGGTCGGCGATCGCCCGGACGGTCGCGATGTCGTGGGTGATGAACATGAAGGACAGGCCGCGCTCCGTCTGCAATCGCTTGAGGAGACGCAGGATCCCGTCGGCGACGAGCTGGTCGAGGGCGGATGTCACCTCGTCGCAGATGATCAGGTCGGGCTGTGCCGCCAGCGCGCGCAGGATGCCGACGCGCTGCTTCTGACCACCCGAGAGTTCGGGGGGGCGGCGGTCGATGAATTCGTCCGGGTCGAGCTCCACATCGACCAGAAGCTGCCGGGTCTCCTGCTCTAGTTCCCGCCCGCCCAACCCGCGATAGAACCGGGCGGGCCGGCCCACGATTTCGCGCAGGGTCTGGCGCGGATTGAGGGCGGTATCCGCCATCTGGTAGATCATCTGCACCCGCCGAAGCTGCTCGCGCGACCTGTCGGCAAGCTTCGGGGGGAGTGCATCACCGGTCAGCCGGATATCACCGGCGCGCGGGGGCAGCAGCCCGGAGATGACACGCGCCATCGTCGATTTCCCCGACCCGCTTTCCCCGACGACGGCAAGCGTCCGGCCCGGATAGATGTCGAAGCTCACATCGTGCAACACGTCGACGCCGCCGGTATAGGCGGCGGTCACGCCCGTGGCCGACAGGATCGGAACCTCCTGCGGCGTCGGGGCGGGGGCGGGTTCGGCGCGAAAGTCCCGCACCGCCAAGAGCGATTTGGTGTAATCCCGCTGCGGCGCGTCGAGCATTTGCCGGGTCGGTGCCTCCTCGACCTCCTCGCCATGGCGCATGACCTTGATGCGGTCGGCCATCTGCGCGACGACGGCAAGGTCGTGGGTGATGTAGATTGCGGCGGTGTCGAACTCGGTGACGATATCGCGGATCGCGCCCAGCACCTCGATCTGGGTGGTGACGTCGAGCGCGGTGGTGGGCTCATCGAAGATGATGATATCGGGGCGGCTGGCCATCGCCATCGCCGTCATCGCGCGCTGCAACTGACCCCCCGAAACCTGATGCGGATAGCGCAGTCCGATGATGTCGGGGTCGGGCAACTGCATCTTGGCATAGAGGCCGCGCGCGTCCGCCTCGGCCTTGGCGCGCGACATGACGCCGTGGAGAACGGGGCCTTCGGAATACTGGTCGATCAGGCGGTGCGCGGGGTTGAAGCTGGCGGCGGCGGACTGCGCGACGTAGGCGATCCGGTCGCCGCGCAGCTTGCGACGCGCCCGCTCGGGCAGTTTCAACAGATCGCGCCCGTCAAAGGTGACGGAGCCGCCGGCGAACCGCGTGCCGTCGCGCACGTAGCCCATGGCGGCCAGCCCCAGCGTCGACTTTCCGGCCCCCGACTCTCCGATCAGGCCCAGCACTTCGCCGCGGGCAAGGTCCAGATTGATCCCCTTGAGGATCGGAACCCAGCCCCCGTCAGTGCGGCCTTCCAGCCGGAGATCGCGGATGCTCAACAGCGGGTCTGTCATTCGGTCGCTCCCTTCAGGATTTCAGCCCGGATGCGCGGTGCAGCATCCAGTCGACGACGAAATTGACGGCAACGGTCAGCAGCGCGATCGCTGCCGCCGGCAGGAGCGGGACCAGCTCGCCGAAGGTGATGAGCGCCGCATTGTCCCGGACCATCGCGCCCAGATCCGCCGTCGGCGGCTGGATCCCCAGCCCCAGGAACGACAGCGCCGAGATGGCGAGGAACACGAAGCAGAAGCGCAGGCCGAACTCGGCGATCAGGGGCGAGGTGATGTTGGGCAGGATCTCGCGCCGGATCACCCAGAAGGTGCCCTCGCCGCGCAACCGCGCCGCCTCGACGAAATCCATCACCGCGACGTTCATCGCCGTGGCCCGTGTCAGCCGGAACACGCGCGTCGCCTCGATCACCGCGATGATCGCGATCATCTGGGGTATGCCGGTGCCGGTGATCGTCAGCAGGAGCAGCGCAAAGAGGATCGCCGGGATTGCCATCAGCACGTCCACCAGTCGCGACATGAGCTGATCGATCCAGCCGCCCAAGGTCGCCGCCATCAATCCGAGCACCGTGCCGAGGGCGAAGGACAGGATCGTGGTGGCCAGCGCGATGCTGACGGAATTGCGGATGCCGTAGAACATGCGCGAGAGCATGTCCCGGCCGAGGTTGTCCGTGCCGAGGATGAACTCCCCGCCCCAGGGCTCGAATTCGAGCCCGACGATCTCGGCCTGGCCGTGAGGGGCGATCCAGGGGGTCAGGATCGCGATCACGGCATAGATTGCGATCAGGATCATCCCGAATTTGGCCGTAGGCGGCGCGCTGCGAAGAAGCTTGAGCGTATTCATCCCGGATCCCTCACTTGCGATGCAGAAGTTGTGGATTGGTCGCGATGGAAAGCACGTCCGCAAGCAGGTTGAGAAGGATATAGACTCCTGCGAACACGAGGCAACAGCCCTGCACGACGGTGATGTCGCGCTTGGCCACGCTGTCGACCATGAGCTGACCCAAGCCCGGATAGACGAAGACCACCTCCACGATGACGACCCCGGTGATGAGGTAGGCCATGTTGAGCGCGATCACGTTGATGATCGGCGCTAGCGCATTCGGCAAAGCGTGGCGCAGGATCACCCGCATCGGTCCCGCACCCTTGAGCCGCGCCATCTCGATATAGGGTTGCGCCATCAGGTTGATGATCGAGGCCCGCGTCATCCGCATCATATGCGCCGTCACCACCAGAACCAGCGTCAGGGCGGGCAGGAACGTGCGGTAGAGCATCTCCGCAAAGGTCGGGTCGCGGCCGAAATCTGCGATAGACGGGAAGATGGAGGCCTTCACCGACAGGAACAGGATCAGGATGTAGGCGACGAAGTATTCCGGAAAGCTGATCGAGCTGAGCGTCGCCACGTTCACGATACGGTCGAAGATCGAATTGCGGTAGAGTGCCGCCAGTATCCCGAGTGTCACCGCCAGCGGAACCGAGATCGCCGCCGCGTAGCCCGCGAGGAACAGTGTCCTGCCGAACCGGTCGAAGATCATCGAGCTGATATCGCGGCCAGTGGCCAGCGAATTGCCCAGATCGCCCGTCAGCACACCGCCGAGCCAGTTGAGGTAGCGGATCGGCGGCGACTGATCGAGGCCGAGTTCGGCGCGGAAGGCGGCGACCGTCTCGGGCGTCGCGGACTGGCCCAGGATCTCCTGCGCGATATCGCCCGGCAGAAGTTCGACCGCCATGAAGATGACCAGCGAGACGAGAACGAGCGTCAGCACGCCTAGGGCGAGACGACCGGCAATCATGCGGACGATCGGGCTCATTCAGGTCCTTTCAGGATTCCGGTTCGCGCGGGAGGGCGCGGATCACGCTGCCGGCTTCGGCGGGAAGCGGCTGCGGCGCGTGGAGGGCGGCGATGGCGGCGATCCGCCCCGTCAGCGGCGCCCCGAACGGGCTGCTCCGCCCGGCTTCGGTGTCGACATGCATCAGCATATGCTCGCCCGTGGCCACCAGCCGGTCGCCGTCGAGGATCCGGTGGAGCAGACGCAGGCGTTTGGTATCGGCCCCCAGAAGCAGGGTCTCGACATTCAGCCACGCACCGCCGTCGACCTCGTCCAGATGGCGGATATGGGTCTCGACCGTATAGACCGACCGCCCCGCCGCGCGATAAGGTTCGTCCATCCCTATATGGGCGAGGAAGGCATCGGTCGCGTCTCCCATCACCTGAAGATAGCGATGCTCCGTCATGTGGCCGTTATAGTCGAGCCAGCTTTCGGGCACCGTCGCCGCATGGAGGCGGAGCGGATAGCCGTCCCGCACGGCCTCTCCTCCGCCCTGCTCCGCCGTCGCATCGCGCAGGGTGCGGGCCATGTCGGCCACGCACTTCCCGGCGCCCCAGTTGTTCTGCTGCAGGACGCGCAGGAATCCGACGAGGTTGTCGTCGCGGATCCGCTCCAGCGTGCGCAGGTCGTGCATCCCCGATTGCGCATCGGACTGATCGCCGATCTTCGCAGCCAGTTCCTCGGTCAGTTCGGGAACATCCATCAGCTTGGTCCAGGGCCATTTCAGGGCGGGTCCGAACTGCTTGATGAAATGGGTCATGCCGGCTTCGCCGCCGGCGATGCGGTAAGTCTCGAACAGGCCCATCTGCGCCCAGCGAAGGCCGAAGCCGAAGCGTATGGCGTCGTCAATCTCCCCGGTCGTGGCGATGCCGTCATTGACCAGCCACAGCCCCTCGCGCCAGACGGCTTCGAGCAGACGGTCGGCGATATGGGCGTCGATCTCGGCGCGGATTTTCAGGCCCTTCATGCCAACCGACGCCAGCAGCGCCTCGGCCTCGTCCAGCACGCCCAGATCGTTGGCCGGCCCCGCGACCAACTCGGCCAGCGGCAGCAGATAGACCGGGTTGAACGGGTGGGCTACGAAGACGCGCCCGGGCTTCGACAGCCCGCCATGCAGCGCGGAGGGGGTGAAGCCGGAGGTGGAAGAGCCGATCAGCGCCTGCGCGGGCGCAGAATCCGCTATGGCGCCCAGAACCTTGTGCTTGATTTCCAGCGTCTCGGGAACGCTTTCCTGGATGTAGTCGGCCCCCGCCACCGCATCCTCGATCCGGTCATGGAAGGTCAGCGCGCCGCGCGCGGGCAGTGGCTGGTCGAACAGCAGCCGGTAGGCCCGGTCGGCCCCGGCGACCACGTCGCCGATGATCCGCTTCGCTTCCGGATACGGATCGAACACCGCCACGTCGTTCCCGGTCAGCAGGAACCGCGCGATCCAGCCGCCGCCGATCACACCGCCGCCGATTGCGGCCATCTTCAGGCGTCTCGCCATGTCGTCTCTCCGGATTCTGCTGCTGCGGGGGCCGGACGGACCGGCCCCTGCGGGTTCAGGTTCAGGCGGCCCACCAGCGCTCGACGCACTTCCAACCGTCGAGGAAGCGGTTCGAAGCGACATCGCCATGCGAGACGGTGTCGTTGGTGCCGTCGATGAAATTGCCGAACATTGGGATGATCTCACCGGAATCGTCGCGGACGATGCGTTGCATCTCGCCATACATCTCGGCGCGCATGGACTGATCCAGCTCGCCACGGGCCTGCAGCAACAATTCGTTGAACCGCGCATTGTCCCAGCGGCTCTCGTTCCACTCGGCGCCGGCGGCATAGACCATCGTGAACATCCAGTCGGCCGTCGGCCGCCCGTTCCAGTAGCTCTGGCAGAACGGCTTCTTGAGCCAGACGTTCGACCAGTAACCGTCCTCGGGCTCGCGCTGGACCTCAATATTGATCCCGGCGGCTGCCGCATGCTCCCGGAACAGGATCGCCATGTCCACGCCACCGGCGGTGGGCGCGTTCGACGTGTGCAGGGTGACTGACAGGTTTTCCTGACCCGCTTCCCTCAGATAGAAGCGCGCCTTGTCCGGGTCGTAGGTTCGCTGCTCGATATCGGAATCGTGGAAGCGGTAGGACGGCCCGATCGGCTGGTCGTTGCCCACCGATCCGTGGCCGCGCAGAACCTTCTCGACCAGTTCCTCCCGGTCGATGGCGTGCTTGAGCGCCATGCGAACGTTGTTGTCGTCGAACGGAGCGGTGTCGCACATCATCGGCATCGGGAAATGCGAGGAGGAGACGGTCTCGATCAGCTTAATGTTGGGAAGACGGGACAGCAGGTGCACCGTCTTGGTGTCGACGCCGTTGATCGCATCGACCTCGCCCGTGACCAGCGCGTTCTGCCGTGCGGTCGGGTCGTTGATCGTTCGCAGCTCGACATCCGCAAACCAGGCGCGATCCGCCTTCCAGTAATCGTCCCGCCGCCGCAGATTCAGCCGGACGCCCGGCTCGTGATCCTCCAGCGTATAGCCGCCGGTGCCGATGGGGGTCGCCCAGTCGATCGTGCCATCGCCCTGATCGGGCAGGATGATGAGGTGGTAATCGGCCGCCACGAAGGGGAAGTCGGCATTGGGACCGGTGAGTTCGAAGACCACCGCGCCCTCGCCATCGGCCCGTATCTCGCCGATCTGCCTGAGCAGATCCTTGGCGCCAGACGTGGTGTCATCGCCTCGGTGGTGGTTGTAGGAGGCGATCACGTCCGCCGCCCGCAGCCTGCGCCCGTCCGAGAACATGACGTCGGGGCGCAGCGTCGCGGTCCAGGTCGTCGCATCCGCCGACGGCTCGAAGCTTTCGGCCAGTTCGGGGATCGCCTGACCCTGTTCGTCGATTTCCATCAGGTTGTTGCAGACGGCCAGCATCGCGGTGACGACGGGACCGGCGGCGAATGTCGCGGGGTCCAGCGTGTCGGAGGTGGAGCCGCCCGAATGGCCGATCCGCAGCGTGCCGCCGACCTTCGGCGCGCTATGCTGTGCATGCGACATACCCGGCAGGCCGATCAGCGCGGCTCCGGCCGTTCCGGTGGCGAGGAAACTTCTTCGGTTGAGTTCGAAAGGCATCATTCTCTCCCTTGGTTGCGGATCAGCCGGGGCGGCGCAAGTTCAATGCGTCCCGTACTTCGGCCGGTCCCTGTAATGTCACGTTCATGTTGGCCAGGATGGTGGCCGCACGCTCGACGAGATCGCCGTTGGACGCCTTCACCCCCTTCTCCAGCCAGATGTTGTCTTCCAGACCCACCCGGACGTTGCCGCCCGCAAGCACGGCCTGCGCCACGTAGGGTATCTGCATCCGCCCGATGGAGAACATCGAATAGGCCCAGCCGGGAGGGATGTTGTTGACCATCGCCATCAGCGAATTGAGGTCGTTCGGCGCCCCGAAGGGGATCCCCATGCAAAGCTGGATCAGGACCGGATCGTCGATCAGCCCCTCCTCGGCCAAGGTGCGCGCCAGCCACAGGTGGCCCAGATCGAAGGCTTCGATCTCCGGCTTCACCCCGGCGTCGCGGATCCGTTTTGCCATCGCCCGCAGGGTGCCGGGCGTGTTCGTCATCACGTAATCGGCCTCCGCGAAGTTCATCGTCCCGCAGTCGAGGGTGCAGATCTCGGGTTGCAACTCCTCGATATGGACAAGACGCTCGGTCGCACCGACGAGATCGGTCCCCTCGGCGTTCAAAGGCAGCGGCGCCTCTGCCGAGCCGAGGACGATATCGCCTCCCATGCCGGCGGTCAGGTTCAGGATCACGTCGGTCCCACTGCTGCGAACACGCTCCACCACCTCGCGGTAAAGCGCCGGATCGCGCGACGGCGTACCGGTTTTGGGGTCGCGCACGTGGCAATGCGCGATCGCGGCACCGGCCTGCGCGGCTTCGATGCAGGCATCGGCGATCTGGGCCGGCGTGACGGGGACCTTGTCGCTCTTGGTGTGGCTCTGCCCGGATCCGGTGACGGCACAGGTGATGAAAGCCGATGTTTTCATGGCAGCGCCACTCCGATACTCTTTGATTGAATGCAAGATAAGAAACTAGAGTCGGACAGGAATCGCATAACACGCCAGATATGATGCAAAACGCGCCAGTCTCCCCCTTCTCGATCGCAATCCTTCTGGTTGACGGCTTCTCGAACATGGTCCTGGCCCATGCGATGGAACCCGTGCGGGCTGCGGCGGTCGTCAGTGAAACGCCGGGTTTCTCTTGGCGAACCTACAGCCGGGACGGCGAAGCTGTTACCTCTTCCTCCGGGCTCCGGCTGGACGTGGACGGCCCACTTTCGGAGGTTTCAGAGGATACCGACCTGCTGATTGTCATCGTCGGCTACGGCTTCGACAGTATGGGCAGCAAGGATCTGTCGCGGCAGCTGCGGCAGGTGAGCGGCCGGGTCGGACGGATCCTCGCCTGCGACATGGGAGCATGGTTGCTCGCACGCGCAGGTCTTCTGGATGGGCGGCGCGCAACGGTTCATTGGCACGAGCTGGATCACTTCGCGGAGGTTTTCACGCAGATCGACATGCAGAAGCGCGATTTCGTCGTGGACGGAGACTACATCACCGCAGGCTCCGCCGAGGCGGCGCTTTCGGTCATGCTGGAGATCATCGCCGCGCGCACGGATGCGCATGTCCAGCGGGAGGTGGAGCGTTTTTTCGGGCCGCTGCGAACCGAGGAGGCCTTGGGCGGAGGGCTCCTATCGGCACGTCTTCGCACGATCCTGCGTTATATCGACGTGCGGATCGAGGACCGCCTGACGGTGGGCGACATCGCGCGGGAAAGCGGCTTCTCGCGCCGGGCGCTGGAACGCACGTTCACCGAACAACTCGGCACCTCTCCGGCAAGCTATATCCGTTATCACCGCCTCCTTCGCGCCGACCGCTTCGTCCGCGACAGTCATCTTTCGGTTCAGGAGATCGCCGTGCGATGCGGCTTCTCGAGTGCGCCGGTCATGGTTCGCGCCTACAAGCAGAAATTTGGCGTCTCAATCCGCGAACGTAGGAAATAAACGTTATAAGAAAGCGTCTTCGTCGCTGATTTGTTCGATCACAGTATAGTTCAACTGGGCAAAATTTCTCCGGGGCCGCAGAAGTCTGCCTAAATAATGCCCAAGGCCCGCATCGCATCGGCGACGCGCACGAAGCCGGCGATGTTCGCACCGAGGACGTAATCCCCGGGCGCGCCGTAGTCTTCCGCTGTCTGGTCGCAGGCTTCGTGGATGCCGCGCATGATCGCGGCTAGACGCTCCTCGGTCTTCTCGAAGGACCAGCTGTCCCGGCTGGCATTCTGCTGCATCTCGAGCGCGGAGGTCGCAACGCCGCCCGCATTCGCCGCCTTGCCCGGCGCGAACATCACACACGCCTCGCGAAACGCGACGACCGCTTGGGCGTACAGGGCATGTTGGCGCCCTCGGCCACTGCGATCACACCATTTCCGATCAGGGCCCTGGCATCCGCGCAGGTCAGTTCGTTATGGGTGGCGCAGGGCAGCGCGATCGCGCAGGGCACCTGCCAGATCGAGCCGTCCTTCACATAATGGCAGCCGTCGCCCCGCAGGTCGACATATTCGGAGATGCGACCGCGTTTGATCTCCTTTAACTGCTTGACGAGGTCGAGATCGATGCCTCTCTCGTCAACGATGTAGCCGCCGGAATCCGAGCAGGCGATGACCTTGCCGCCAAAGGACTGGAGCTTCTCCATCGCGTAGATCGCGACATTGCCCGACCCCGACACCACGCAGCGCTTGCCTTCGAAGTCCGTGCCCTGCCGAACCAGCATCGATTGCACGAAATAGGCGACACCGAAGCCCGTCGCCTCCTTGCGGGCGCGCGAGCCGCCATAAGACAGGCCCTTGACCGTCAGAACGCCCGCCTCGAACCGGTTGTTCAGCCGCTTGTACATCCCGAACATGTATCCGATCTCGCGCGCGCCGACGCCGATATCGCCCGCGGGCACGTCGACATACTCGCCGATATGGCGGTGCTGCTCGGTCATGAAAGACTGGCAGAAACGCATGACCTCGCGGTCGGAGCGGCCTTTCGGATCGAAATCGGACCCGCCCTTGCCGCCGCAGATCGGCATCCCGCTCAATGCGTTCTTGAAGGTCTGCTCGAAGCCGAGGAACTTGATGATCCCGACATTCACCGACGGATGGAAGCGGATGCCGCCCTTGTAGGGCCCGAGCGCCGAGTTGAACTGGACCCGGAACCCGCGATTGATCCTGACCTGATTGTCGTCGTCGATCCAGGGAACGCGAAAGATGATCTGCCGTTCCGGCTCGCAAATGCGCTCGATCAGGGCATCGTCGGAATATTCCGGGTGCCGGTCGATGACGCGTCCCAGACTCTCCAGCACTTCGCGTTCCGCCTGATGAAACTCCAGCTCGCCTGCGTTCCGATGCAGGACCGTGCTGAGGATCGGCTGCAGCCTTTCATCGACTTTGGACAAGGTTCGACCTGATGGTCCCTCGATTCAGTGGACACCTTTGCTAAGCCTGTGAGGGCATGGAGGTGTATGATACCGAAGACGAGGAGGGAGTTTTCTCCCGAATTCAAACGAGAGGCGGTTGCGCTGCTGGAAAGCAGCGGTCGACCGTTGATGCAGGGTGCGACCGAGGTGGGGATCTCGCCGTCGATGCTGCGTAACTTGCGGATGATGGTTCGCGGGGGGCCATTTCCGGGCAAGTCCGGGCGATCGGGGGCGGCATCGCCATCGGGTCTGTCGCCGATGCCGTCGGCAGCGGACCCGGGCGTCGCAGATCACGCGGTTGAAGCGGGAGCTGGATCGCACGCGCATGGAGCGCGACGTGCTAAAAAACCGTCCCAGGTCGTTGCCCGCCTATGCGCGGTAGAAACAGCCTGTGTTATCCTTGATGTCTGGAGGGCAGTTGCCGATCGCTTATTGGAGGGACTGACCCGGCCTTGTTGCACGGACCCTGCCGACCCTGTTAGGATAATGCTTTCCTGATTGATCGGGCACAACTGATGCCACACAAATTCAATGACGCGCGGCGTCACAAGTTTGAGAAGAAACGGGATCGGATTTCGAACTGGCCGCAGTATAATGAAAGCCTGCGCCAGCGCGGCGATGTAACGGTTTGGTTGAGCCCCGAGGTAGAAGCTGCATGGTGTGCAGAGCGCCGCAAGACACGGGGTGGCGAGCCGGTCTATTCTGATCTGACAATCAGGGTCTGTTTGACACTTGGCATCGTTTACAAGCAGCCACTTCGCCAGACTGAAGGGTTTGCGCGGAGCCTTGTCAAGCTCATGGATGTGGATATCAGCGTGCCTGATTACTCGACCTTTTCACGTCGTGGGACTGGGCTGACCTTGCCGATCAGATCGCGTACTGAAAAGGATGGCCCGGTCCATCTCGTCGTGGACAGCACCGGTCTGAAGATCTTTGGCGAAGGCGAGTGGCTGGAGAATAAGCATAAAACAAAGCCCAAACGCAAATCCTGGCGCAAGCTACACCTTGGGTTAGACGTTATCAGTGGTGACATCGTGTGTTCGGATTTGACCAAGGACGATGTGGGTGATCCGACCGCCTTGCCTTATCTTCTCAACCAGATTGACGCGGATGTGACCCGGTTTATCGCAGACGGCGCCTATGATGGAGACCCCACCAGTGCCCTGCTCACGGACCGCTTTGGTGTCGGCGTCGAGATCATCATCCCGCCTCCGAAGACTGCGGTTCTGAGCCCCGACGCGGATGACAATCCAACGCTTCGCGACCAGCGCATCACCGTCATAATCACTCGTGGTCGCATGGCCTGGCAGGGGAGCAGCGGATACAATCAGCGCAGTCGAGGAGAGACCGTAATGGGCCGTCGGAAGGCAGTCATCGGCCCCAAACTGAAAGCGCGCAGCTTTCCCAACCAAAAGACAGAAGCCAAGATTGGCACCCACATTCTCAATAAAATGACCGGGCTTGGCCACGCCAAGTTCGAGGTCGTCACTTGACCAAATCTACGGGTAAGGGAAAACTCAACCAAACCCTGACCCGTGCAACAAGGCCCTGGACTAGGCTGTTCCAAAAACGCTCGTTTTTGTCCACATCCTCTACTCCACCAAAAATCAAGCGGTTGATAAGGACAATAACCCGCACCAAAACTGTTTGAGTTTTGGGACGTTTATGGCACCTTTTTTCTATGATTATTGGATGCGCCCTCGTCTCGACAGACGGCCAGAAGCTTGACGCCCAGATCGACGCCCTTGAGGCGGCGGGGGCAGAGCGCATCTTTGCCGACAAGATCACCGGCACGAAGCGCGCCCGCCCACAGCTCGATTTGATGATCGACCAGCTGCGCCAATGTTATGTTGTCGTCGTTGCCAAGTATGATCGGCTTGCCCGTTCACTGAAGGTTCTTCTCGACATCGTGGATACCATCGCCAGTCGTGGCGCAGGCTTCCGTTCTCTGGCTGAGGATATCGACACGACGACACCCGCAGGGCGTCTTGTGTTTCACGTCTTCGCGTCGATCGCCCAGTTTGAACGTGAGCGGATTTCTGAGCGCACCAAGGAAGGGCTAGCCGCTGCCCGTAAGTGTGGCCGGGTAGGTGGCAGGCCCCCTGCCCTATCGCCCGTAGAGCGAGACGAGGTGAAGCGCATGCGTGACGCCGAGCATCGGCCTCTGGCCGAGATCGCGCGTTTGTTTAAAGTGAGCACCAAAATGGTGCGAACCTGCATTCCCTGTAAGCGCTACGGCGTTACCTATGCGGCGAGGCTTGACGGCTGATTGAAGCACCAAGGCATCAGGTCTTCGATGCGACTTTGCGGGTGGCCATCGAGGATAGCGCACAGCGTGGCGGCAATGTAGTCCACCGGGTTCACGTCGGCCATTTTGCAGGTGGCGACCAGCGAGGCGAGCATCGCCCAGTTTTCGGCTCCCACCTCATTGCCCGCGAAGAGTGCATTTTTTCTCGTAAGGGCAATCGGGCGGATTTGATTTTCGACCGGGTTGGTATCCATCTCGAGGGTGCCGTCGTTGAGGAATCTGATCAGGCCGGGCCAGTGCCCCAAGGTGTAGCGGATGTCCTCGGCCAGCTGGGATTTCTGCGGGATGCGCGAGAGCTGGGCTTCCAGCCACGGCTTGAGCGCTGCGATGATGGGCGCTGAATGCTCGCGCCGGGCCGCCAGCCGCACAGCCGCGTCCCTGCCGCGCACGGTCTTTTCGACCTGATACAGCAGCGCGATCTGGCGCAGCATCTCTTCGGCGATGGGCGATCCCTCGTTCTCGAAGCGCTTCACGAAGCGGCGGCGGACGTGGGTCCAGCAATAAACCAGCTGCCACGGGCCATTGTCGCGCGCGATCTCAGTCAGCGCGTTGTAGGCCTGATAGGCATCGCATTGCAGGAAGCGACCCCGATACCCGGCGAGGAACTTCAGCGGGTGCTCCTTGCCCCGGCCGGGCGCGTAATGGAACAGCACGATGGGCGGGCCGACACCGCCATGGCCGCGATCATCGGACACCACGGCCCAGAAGTAGCCGCTCTTGGTGGCCTTGCGCCCCGGGTCCAGCACCGGCGCGCGGGTTTCGTCCACGAAGATGCGGTCCGCGCGGCGCAAATGGGCGCGCATGTGGTTGATGACCGGCATCAGGTGGAAACAGGCGCGACCAACCCAGTTGCCAAGCGTACCCCGATCCAGATCGATCCCCTGCCGTTTGAAGATCTCGGCCTGACGGTAGAACGGCAGATGATCCCCGAACTTTGCGACGATGGTGAGCCATCGTGGCGCCATCGGTTCGAGCCCGATGGCGAACGGCGATGAACAACTCCGTGAGCAGCCCGCCGGGCACGACATGCTCGGGCGCAGCTGTGCCATAATGCGCGGCCAAGCTCTGGGCCGAGATTGCCACTCGCGCCGATACCGAAGGCTGGCCTGCTGACCGTTTCCAAAGCCATCCGTGGCCGTGAGGCGCGACAGCTCTCGCCGAGCGCGGTCATTTAACGCAAAGCGTCGCCAGCGTTTTGTTGACACAGTGTTGACACGGGCGCGGAACGCAGAAGACCTCCCGAGAGGGCGGCTGTTAAGCTATTGTTTTATTAGTGTATTTTAGTTGCGGGGGTAGGATTTGAACCTACGACCTTCAGGTTATGAGGCCGAATACATGGGCGAAGCGCTCTGTGAATATCCTTTGGACATCTGGCCAACCCCGTGTTGCATGGGTGTTGCACGGAGGAAATGCGAACGGCTGTAAGGGTCTGGAATCTTTCGGGAATATGTTGTTCTATGTTGCAACCAAGAAAAGCGCTCATTGAGCGTCCCACATTGTTCTAAGTCTCTGATATCTTGCTGTATTTTTTGGTTGCGGGGGTAGGATTTGAACCTACGACCTTCAGGTTATGAGCCGAAACCCTCCGGTTTGTCATTGTTAAATAAAAACAATGACTTACAGGTCAAGCCTTTGAAAGCACGAAGGTATTCAACGGGTTTCGTCGGCTTTCAAGCTTTGCGCACGGGCGCGAACGCGGTCAAAATTGTAGCCACGGGTTGACCAAGCGTTGACCAGAACCTTTGGCCGACCCTGAGAAATGTACATCGTAATCGGCGTTGAACCGACTGAAAACTTGCAGCGTCGCAACCACAGCATCTTGCAAAAGCGGTCGGTCGCCGTGCGGGTCTTGACCGCCAGCAGAGCGCAAATATTACAGGTACATAGTTGCGAACCGTGGCTGTCAGTCGCGACGTGAGCGGCCCAGAGCTGCCTTTCGTCGATGGCTCAAAATGCTGCAACCGCATCCCGCTTTCCGGACATTGGCTTCAGTGTTCAATGCTTCTATAATCTGTCACAGACCAAAGAGGTAGTCAGATGGAACGCAAACCTAACCTTGTCATTTCTAGCACCTCGCAGCGCATCGTTGAGGATGGGGTGCCATTCAAAGTGGACATCTACAAACTTGAAGGCGGGGACGGTTGGTCGCTGGAGGTTGTGACCGAAGACGGGACATCCATTGTCTGGGACGACCTCTTTGAAGACGACCGAGCCGCATTCGAAGAAGCAATCAGCACCATTCGCAGTGAAGGCGCAGTCGCTTTTGCCAACGGTGGTTCAAACGTCGTCCCGTTTAATCGGTAAGCGAACGGCCCAAAACCGCCACTAACTGCGGTCGATCAGCGCTGCAGGTGCAGCTCGCTTTGCTGACATTTGTGGGGCGCGCAGCGTTTCGGTGTTTGATGTTGTTGGCTCCAGTAGCTTCGCTATAAGTAACAAAAGAGCCGAGGCCCAAATCGACATGTTTCAATACTTTGATCTGAGCGACGACCAGTTCGAAAAAATCGTGGTCGCCATCGGCCAAAGACTGTTTGGTGCAGGCCTGATGGGTTTTGCGGCGGGCATCGACGGCGGCCGAGATGCGAAATTCAAGGGTACCGCTGATCTCTACCCATCGGCAGCCGCTCCTTGGACAGGTTGCACCATCATTCAGGCCAAACACACAAATGGGATTAACGCGTCATTCAGCGACCCGGCAGTGTGCAACATCGATAACCTCACCGGAATTATCTGTGACGAAATTCCGAAGATCAAAGCCCTCTATCAAAGCGGAGAAGCCCAAAACTATCTGCTGGTTTCCAATCGAAAGCTGTCGGGCGTCGCCGAGCCAAAACTCGTCAAACTGATTTCAGATATGACCGGACTGTCGATAGAAAACATAGCACTTGCAGGGACGCAGCAACTCGATGATTGGCTAGAGCTCTTTCCAGACGCCCATGCTTCGTTGTCGATCAACCCACTGCAATCGCCGCTCATCGTTCGCCCCGATGACCTCGCCGACACGATCGAGGGTTTTCGCGAAGCGGTCCAGATTGTGACCTCGGATGAAGATCGCAGCACCCCCACCCCACGCACCACTCTGGTTGAGAAAAATCGCCTCAACAACTTGACACCGGACTTCGAGACCCTTTTGCGTAAGAGGTACTTGGAGCTTACAGCTGACATCCGCAGGTTCTTGGCCGACCCAATCAACGAAAGCTTCAAAGCCTCGTACCAAGAGGCTGTTGAAGAGTTCAATCTGAAGATCATAGCCAAACGAACCGACTATGATACGTTCGACGATGTCTTCAACTATCTGCTCGACCTTCTGATTGCCAGATCCGGCATTCTGAGGTCGAACAAGAGACTGACCCGCGCTATGCTGTATTATATGTATTGGAACTGTGACATCGGGAGGGACAAAGATGATCAGACCGTCTAAGCACGCCCATCCCGATCTCACAGTCATGAGCGTGGCAACGGTGATCTTGGACCGACTCAAAACCAAGCGCACCGAGACTTATGCTGATCTGGTCATCCTCGTTGAAAAACGCACGAAGAACGCAAAGACGCTGTTTCTGCCGGCCTTAAACCTCCTCTTCATGCTTGGGCTGATCCGATATCTGCCGAAGGCTGACCGCTTTGAGTATCTGGTGCAATCATGAGGCTGCGTAGGCTCTACAGCAACCTTGACCATTATTTCACTCCAATCCTGTTTAACGACGGATTGAATGTAGTCTTGGCCGAAATACGGCTCCCTGAAAACAAGTCCAAAAGCTCTCACAACTTGGGCAAATCGACGCTCGCCCGCGTCATCGATTTCTGCCTTTTGGGCCAGGTTTCCAAGGAGCATTTTTTCAAGAAACATAAAGACCTATTTGCCGAATTTGTCTTTTTCTTGGAGCTTGAGCTTCTTGATGGTTCTTTTCTAACCATACGGCGAGCCGTTGAGAATGCAACTAAAGTGAGCTTTTCTCTGGCTCCTGCCACTCAACCAGACCTCACCAGTTTGGCGGACGACGACTGGTCCCATTTTGAACTGCCATTTGCCAAAGCCAAGTCCCTTTTGGACGGATACTTGGATTTGCGAGACATTGATCCTTGGAAGTTCCGAAATGCTATTGGGTATTTCCTGCGCACACAGGCAGATTATGACGATGTTTTCAAACTCCAACGCCACGCCGGTGTCGACAAAGACTGGAAACCGATCCTTGCGCGGATCCTCGGCCTCGATGCTTCGATCTTCACTAACCGGTACGAGCTAAAGGCAGAAATTGATGTGAAAGCCGCGTTGCTCGCAAGTGCCGAAAAGGATGCCAAGGGCAGTGAAACAGAGCCAGCAAAAGTTGACGCGCTGATCCAGTTGCGGGAAGCGGACGTCACCCGGATGCAGAACGAGCTGGATGAATTTGATTTTGAGGGTTTCGATGCCAGAAAAACGACAGCCATCGTTGATCAAATCGACTCTCAAATCGCGTTTCTAAACCAAGAACGATACAGCTTGTCTCATTCCATAGCGGAGCTGGAACGAGGTTTGGTTGCCGACAAGATCACTTTCGATCCAGAAAAGGCGAAAACGCTTTTCGAAGAGGCAGGCGTCAACTTTCCAGATCAAGTAAAAACAGATTTTGAGCAGCTGATCGCGTTTAACAAAGCCATCACAGAAGAACGGGTCGACTACATTCGCGAAGAACTCGCCTCAACAAAGGCTGAGATCGGTCGTATCGCTGCGGAACTAAAGATTTTGAACGCGAGACGGCGCAAGAATTTGGAATACCTGCGCAGTGAGGACGTTTTTGATAAATATCGCACGCTGTCAGCCGAAGTTGCCAAGGCCGCGGCGGAAATCGGACTGCTAAAGCGTCAACACAACACATTGTCTGATATTCAGGATAAACAACGCGAACTGCGCGAAGCAAAAGCAGATTACGCGAAGACGCAAAGCCTTGCAGAAGGGGCTCTCAAGGAGGCAAGACAAGATCACACCAGTCTCTTGTATAGAATTCGGGAATATTTCAGCGGCCAGTTGAAGGACGTTTTAGGGCGCGATGCCATTTTATCCGTCAGCCTGAACGGCGAAGGCAATCTGGAGTTTCGAACCGATTTTGTCGATGGGAACGAGTTGACCACAAGCGAAGCAGACGGAACGTCGTTCAAGAAACTGCTTTGCGTGGCCTTTGACCTAGCAATTGTTCGCGCGCACCTCGAGGGGGCATTTCCGCGATTTGTTTTTCATGATGGAATTTTTGAGTTATTGGATCCTCGGCCCAAAATGAACCTTCTTGAGTCTGTGAGATCGTACGCTGATCTGGGGATCCAATCGATCATTACCGTCATGGATTTTGATTTGCCAAGTAGTGGTGATGGTGGCCTTGATGAGGAAGACATCATCCTACGTCTGCATGACGATGGTGCACAGGGTCGACTGTTTCATTTTGATGGATGGTAGAATTTGTTTGAATGGCCGTTTTTGCTGTTTTCATCAATGCACATCGCACCGGCAGCGAATGACCGGTTCCCGCCCTCCATGTCGATGGCCCGACACATTCTGCTCGCGCGACGTCTGTCCCAAAGCTGCTGGACCGGTCAGTCGCTGCGTCACGGCCTGCGGGCGGTGGAATGCACGTAGAGTTTGGCTCGCGACATGTCTTCGGGGTGCTTTAGCCAAGGCTTACTTGGAAATGCGAATTCGTACACCCCTGCAATCAAGCTCCGCTAACCCATTGATTTCATATTGCGGAATTCCCGGCCTCTCCCAATTCCACCTTCCGCCTATTTTCCGCCCCATGCCCTGTGCTCTGACTTGATTAAGGCGCTGATCTACGCCTGTGTCGATCAGAAAAGGAGGGCCCAGGAGATGGTCAAGAGACTGAAACTGAATGAGAAAACACTGCGTGAGGCTGTGCCCATCGAAGGTAACAGCTACCAGATATTCGATACGGAAATCCTCGGTCTGGCGGCGAGGATACAGCCCTCAGGCAATCGCGCCTTCACGCTGGACTACCGCTTCGCCGGGCGACAGCGGCGGCTGACGATCGGGCGCTGGCCGGAGTGGAGCGTCACGGCAGCGCGTGAACGCGCGCGCGAACTTCGCCGGATGATTGATGAGGGACAAGATCCGCTCGCAACACGGGAAGAGCTGCGCCAGGCTCCGCGCGTTGCTGACATGATCGACCGCTACATCCGGGAACATCTGCCGAAATTGTCACCAACGAATGCCAGCGACCAGATTTCGATGCTGAAGAAAATGCTTGAACCCGCATGGGGCAATCGACTGGTCACCGACATAGGTAAAACCGATGTGGCCAAGTTTCTCGATTTCGTGGCCGAGGGCCGCCCACGGCCATGCAAGAAAAGGCCAAATAACAGGGCGCGCAAATTACAAGGACACAAGCCAACACCTATTCGAGCTAACCGTATGGGTGAGGTCTTGAGGAAGATGTTCACCTTGGCCATGGAATGGGAATGGCGGGCGGACAATCCTGCGCAGGGTTTTCACAGGCGCATCGAAAATGCCCGCGAGCGGTTTTTGAGCCCCGACGAGCTTGTCCGGCTTGCGGCCGCTCTTGATGCAGCAACAGATCAGCGCGCCGCCTCAATCATCCGCATGTGCATGCTGACCGGTGCCCGCGTCGGCGAAGTACGCAACGCGCGGTTCGAGCAGTTCAATCTGGACTATGCCAT
>Ga0307978_1000959_pt1 | contig 22615 bp, 17 predicted proteins | sample OrgLakmetage1056_FD_203151 | JGI IMG/M metagenome (GOLD analysis project Ga0307978, IMG submission 203151) | Saline water microbial communities from Organic Lake, Antarctica - #1056 | ecosystem: Environmental > Aquatic > Non-marine Saline and Alkaline > Saline | place: Antarctica: Organic Lake...
CTCGACGGCCTCGACGGCCTCGACGGCCTCGTCGGACCTCAGCGGCGGCGCCGGGCGGACCCGCGCGGAGGTGGGCGGCGTGACCACGGGCTCGTGTAGCGAGCACGAGCGGTGCTTCGTGAAGTCTAGCAAGTTACCCTCGACGGCGCGCGCGGAGATTGTCATGGAAAGTTTCCGCCTCGCGTACATCCTCCTCGAAGACTTCCTTGCGCGCGTAACGGGCAGCAGCGGCCAATTCGACGACATCTACTTTGGTTTGAAGGAGGAGCAGTTCGAAAATGCGAAATTCCAGCAATATTTGAGACGTGAATTTGCCTTTCTGGCGGACCCAATGTCCGTGTGGCGCCCGGGGCAGAACCTCGGCATCCTAAAGAAAGACAACAGGGGTAATCACCATTCGCAGATGAATACGCCGCTCGTGGCCAAGATCGACGTCCTCAAGACAAGCTGGGCAACAAAAGGCGCGCCGACCACAAAGCCGACATCAGTCACTGACAATGTCATCGCAAACGACCAGTGGTTTGGGGCAGATGAGCGGCCCCTCTTCAAGGCCGTCTACGAGGGCTTCCAGAGCGCTCGCCTCGACCGCCGCATCACGCGCGTCTTCCACCAAGTCTTTAATCTCGGCATGTTTTCGCCGGTGTGGTTCGACAGCAAGGTGGCCGCTGCCTTTCCGGACTTTACGAGCATCGACATGGACGCCGAGCGCGTCCTCGATTCCCTCAAGACCCTCAACACCGGTGACGGGAAGCTCGGCGAGCTCATGGAGAGTCTTCAAGGAGTTCACGTCCAGAAGTCGCCGTATGAGCACTACGGGACTGACGCTAACAAAGATTTCGCCGCGATCGACCCCCCGACAACAACAACAAAAACACCTGCGACTGCTCGCGGCAAGATTCTCGCCGGCACATATTTGCCTAATACATTTGGGACTAAGGCGCCGACGGAGTTGCCAAACTTCTACGCGGCCGTCACGCAGACTTTGTACAAGATGGACATCTTTGCGCTCGAGGATTACGTTGATTTTAAAGACCCGCATACGCGCCTGGGAGTGCTCTCTACAGCCGGTGAAGCGCAACTCGCAAAGATCCAAGCGCACGAAACAAAGATTGAGGTTGATCGCATGGCTGACTGGGTAGCTTTAGCGAAGACGAATGCGACGACGACGGGTCTAAGGAAGGGCGATTCGAACTGGTCCTACGTCATCAACCCGGTCTTCATCATGCAGCTCGTCATCTTCAAGGCGAAGGAGGACTACGAGCGCAAAAATAGCGGCATCTCCGGCGGCGGCAGGCCCGCGCCAGGCCCGTCCGGCGGCGGCGGCATGGTGGATCGCTACGCGCCGAGGGCCGCCAAAAAGGAAGTGCAATGGAAGGACAAGGAAGATAGGAACGTGGCGCAGCCACAACGTGAGCTTCGCGCACACGAGGCCGAGGAAGATGCACAGCGTGAGCTGCGCTCACACGAGGCCGAGGAAGACGAGGCCGAGGAAGATGCACAGCGTGAGCTGCGCTCACACGAGGCCGAGGAAGAGCTTCGCTCACAGGCCGAGGCCGATGAAGAGGCCGACGAGGCCGAAGACATGAATTCCGAGGCCCAGTGGCAGTCGGAGCTCAATAACCTCATCCAACGCCTCAAGGCGGAGGAGGAAGACGAGTTCGAGGGCGACGACGGGCATGGCGACACCATGCCCGGCGACGACGTCACCTCCGTCGATACCTTGTCCTAGACCTCGTCCGTGTCCCAGTTGTCGGCAACTTTCCGAAGATTGGTCCAGTAGGCTTTGACGTCGTGCGCGGCGATGCTCGTATTCCTCCAGAGCGCAAACTCGCGACGCGGATCGTAGCTATAGTTCTCGAAGACTTGGACGTTCTCCGACGCGTTGAGTTTGAGGACGGTACCGACGTGATGATATCCTATCATCGGCAGGGCCGTTGCGATGTCGCTCGCATTGACGAGGCGGACGATGTGCAAGTTTTTTTTCTCATCGCAGCTCTTGCGGAATGCCATGTTCCCGACCCTGGGCGAGGCGATGGGGACCACGTGAATGTGCTTGTAGGGAATCTCTGCACTCAACCGATAGCCGAGGAGCGTTGCGAGCGCTCCCGCCAGCGAGTGCCCGGTCACGTGCACCGAAAAGGTCGGGTGTACCGTCAACAATCGCTTGACTTCCGCTGACAGTTTGCCCGCCGCGCCTCGCGACTCGAGTTGTTTTTTGAACCCGGCGTGGACCTTGATGTGGCGGTTCTTTTTGTCCTGCAGGAGGGCGACCTGAAAGAAAAGTGCATCGATGATGACATCTCTGCCATCTTCCGTGCCTCTCATGACGACGTAGATCTCCTTGTCCTTGAGATTCACGCACGTGAAGCCCTGGAAGGATGTTCTTTCGATGTCGACGAAGAGTGTGATGCGACAGGTCTCGCGGACAAAGTCGTATGTTTCTCTCACGTAGTCGTCGGTCAAAACGGGCGTGTATTGGTTCTCCTCGTAGACGTAGATGAGGGACGAGAGGGCAACGAGTCGTTGGACGAGAGCATACTCGGGGACCACCGCGACCTGCGACAACATCGCGGTGTTTGATTACTGTTATCCTTTTTTTCCCCCACTTCTCTTTTGCACGCCTTTTTGTGTCATTCGTCCCACTGATGCTGCGGGAGGTAGTCGCCGCTTCTCGAGAACGACCGGTAGCCATGTGAACCATGCGTGTACATCACAGGAATGACACTTCGTTCGCCGCCAAAGGCCCGGAGCGCGACGGCTTGCAGCGTCGAGTCGCCCCAACGAAAGCGCTTGATGCCTTCCCGCGTGTCCCGCAGGAACTCCTGAACACTCGGTCGAAACCAGAAGGCGACACGTCCAACGGAGAAGTTGTTGTAGTAGTTGTAGGCGATATTTTCGGGCGCCACCATGTTTCTTTTGGCGAACCAGTCGGCGCAGAAGGCGGTCAAGGACCGCTGGGTTTCGCCGTGCGAGTCGATTTTCCTGCGACCGTAGACGTAGTCGAGGGACTGTTCTTGCATCCAGGCGACAACGTCGAGGGGATTTGGGCTATCTTCGAGGAAGACGTCGTCGTCGAGGCGCAGGTAGAAGTCGAAGTTGTGCTCGTGGAGCCAGTTGGGAAGAAAGTGGGTGTAGAAGTAGCACATCTTCTTGTAACCGCCGCCGAGGTCGTCGTTGTCCTGCCACCACTTGGAGATGTCAACGAAATGGATGTTTGGCGTCTCCGTTCGCATGCGTTGCTTGTGTTCTTCTGTTATTGTCCCTTCGTTGAAGATGAACATGGGGTAGTCAAAGTAAACGTTGAAGTGCTTGTGGGCCTTTAAGTTCCTCGTATGGAGGTTCTTCTCGTAGGATGGCCAGGAGCGATGTCCTCGCGCGAGGCAGACGATGGCCGCCGCGCCGGTGCGATCTGCGCGGCGGACCCAGAGCGGCGGGAGCCTGGCAACGAGGGCCGCGTAGTCTTCGTAGAGTGTGCGGCCCTCGATGGTCGGCAGGGGTTCGTTGGACGACGTGTGCCGTGGCGTGCGCGACGGGAGCGGTGGGATGGTCACGGCGCCGACCCCGGCGCCGACAAAGTCGATCATGTCTTGCTGCTTCACCCAGAGATCGTCGTAGCGTATGAACATGATTGGATAGTCCGATTCTTCAGACATCCAAGATTCATAGTGATGTCGCAGGGCCAAGGGGTCCTCGGGCGTTCCCCTCGCCCCGATCTTCTGGATCTGCCGCTCGAGAAAGCCGCGACGCACGAGGGAGCGGTAGGCATCCTGTGGGTCGCCGAAGACGTAGATGGCCCGCGTGACTGTCGGGATGGCCGGTGGGCTCACGGAGTGCTTGAGGTCATCGGAGTCCATGGGGTGATTGGTTGCGACGCCGGCGTCGCGGAAGTGTCGGATGAGCATCGTTGTGCCGACGCCTCCGGCCGAGCATATCAGGAGTTCCGGCGGCGGTGACGACTCGCTTGCCATCTCTGTGTTTTCTTCTTTCGGGAGCAAAAAAATAATACGAGAAGAGGTTTGTTCAGGTGTGTTCGAGCTCACGCGAGGTTGCCGTAGGCGACGGTGTCGTAGAAGATGCAGGCGTTGTTTATATTGGCATGGCCGTTGGCCATATAGTTTGTGGCGAGGCGCCAGCGCCAGTTGGCGCCGTTCTCAAAGCCGAGCGTGACATTTTGACTGCTTTCCAGGGGGCCAAAGACATTGTCCCCGGGGTTCTGGAAGTCCACGGGCTGGCCGTCGTGTTTTCCCCAGTAGATGCGCAGGGGCTCGCCGTCCTTCATCTCAAAGCGGTAGCGCCAGATGTAGTGGCGGACATTTGTGTCGCTCTCGGCCAGGTAATCCGGAAAGTCGTTGGCGGCGCTGGGGTTTGCGACGCCCGCTTCGCCACTGAGCCAAGACGCCGTTCCGACGCTGGCAGTCTGCCAGCGCCAGACCCAGTCTGTGAGGCCCAGTCCCTGTGCATAGATGAGCCAGTCGCTGCGGCTGTAGTAGTAGCTATGGGTCCCCAATCTCGGTGGTTTGTTGAAGGAGCCAAAGGTCATCCAGTAATGGTGCGCGGCCGCTCCCCAGGTGCGATTATCGGGCGAGATTGAAAAGATGCGCTCCCAGGAGACGTCCGTCGCCAGCATGTCGAATTCCACGTAAAAACTGTTGTTGGTGTTGGGGAACTCAAAGTCGTAAAAGTTGTTGACGGCGTCAAAGGTGTTACTGCAAATAACTGGGTAATTACTGGTGTTTCTGTCCCAGCCGGGGCCCTTGCAACTCGGGTTCGTGCTCGAGTTGGCTTGGTTGATGGTGAACTCCTTGGGCGCGGAGTAGGCTTCGACGTACTTCTCGTAGAGTGCGTCTCGCACGCGGGCGATGGTTCCGTCGGGCACGTCGCCCTCGATGTCGAACCAGGACAAGAGGATGCCTTCGTGGGCCTGCTGCGCGCCGACGTGGAGGATGCCGTTGACCATGGCCGAGTTGGTGACGTTGTTGTCGTAGGTCTCTTCGGCGTAGTTCTCGTAGTCGCCGTAGCGATTGTAGCCGATAGTCACGCTGTTGGCCCTGAACTTTGCCGACAAGATATAAATTTGTCCTTGCTCGAAGACGTGGTGGTTCAGATGGTTCCCGACATCAGCCTTGATGTTCCTGCTCGGCACTTGGAGTGTGGGTATGTCGCGGTCGAGCATCATGGAAGAATGGGACGCCAGCCAGGACTGGCTCGGTCGCGCCTCCGATAAGCGCTGACCGCCACCGAGCCTGGAATGGACAAAGACCCAGAACTGGGTGTGCTCGACGCCGTGGTTGTAGGTGGCGCCGGAGCGGAAATAAGACGACTGGCCAAATCCTTGAGCGAGCTTCAAGCCCCTGCTCGCGGGGTCCTCGGGGTTGTACTGGTGGACGCTCGGTGCGTGGCCGTAGGCGGCGCCGACCGGGAAGAAGTCGATTGGCGGGCGATTGTCGGGGTCCACGAGGTCGTAGATGAGGATGTCTGCACCGGTTGTCGTCCCGGGGTCGCCGGCGAGGGTGTTGAAATCAAAGTACCAGTTCATTTTGTCCAGGGAGACGACGGCCGTGAGGGGGTCGATGGAAGTGAAGACGTCCCCAATGTCGTCGTCGGAGACGTCATCGGCTTTCTGCTGGAGGGCGGCCTGGTTAAGGTTCGAGAGACCGGCGGCCCCGGACTCGCCCTTGTTGGCCTCGAGGCTCACGACGCGGTTGAGCTTTGTGATGGCGGTGATGCCTGCCACGGGGTCGGAGCCGTCGGTGTCCCGAATGATGCGGGAGACGTTGGCGACGCCGGCCTTGACCTGTCTCGCGCGTGACGTGGCTTCGCTCGCCGAGATGCCAATCTTTGTGAGGGAATTCACGGCGACGGTCTCGACGACGCTTTCGTCCGTCAAATCGAGTTCTTGTCCTTCCTCGACGGCGAGAATACTCTCGGAGAGGCTCTGGAGCACGCTCGCACTCGCATTCTTCCCCGAGGCGGCCGAGATCATCTTCGTCGCCAGGGCGATTTTGGTGGCCGCCTTGGAGGCGTTGATGTTTGTCTTATTGTTAAAGTCACTCTTCAGGTCGTCGGCGGTGATGCCCAGGGCGCTTGCGACCTTTGCTTCGTTCGAGGCCCTGTCTGTATTGATGACGGACAGGTCCGCAATGCCACCGGACGCCACGGCCGTCTTGATGCTCGTGATCGTCGCCGACGCCGCCAGGGACGTCAGGGGCGAGATGACCGGACTCTCGGAGGCGTCTCCGACCGACGACAGCATCCCTGAGAAAGGCGTGTTTGTCGAGATGTCCACGGGCGTCGAACCGTCTGCGCAAGCCACTTGCTCTAAGACCACGACTCCGAGCGTCGATGGGATATGTAAATTCCCATTGCTATCGGTTTTCGCAGTCATGATGAGATCTAATGTTTGGGCATTCCTCACTTGCACACAGGCCCCTGAAATATAGCCATCGATCAATGGGATCGACGCCTCTGCGATGGCGTAGGTCTTGACGGGATTTTGCGTCCCCCCGGCGCGCGATGCAAAGTAGTTATTCGCACAGGTCGTGTCGCCGGCGTAACAGCCGGAGCCGGGCGGGTCTTCCGTGTCCTGGCAGCTCATGCAGGCGTTCCCGAGCACGTCGGGGACGCAGATGTCGTCGTCCTCTGTCGGGCGGTAGCAGTTTAGCATTTCCGGCTCCAAGCGCCCGCTTTCGTATGCGACCGAGTCGTCGTCGACAACGGCCGTGGTGTACACGCGACCAGTGGTCGTCCCGCGGTAGATGATCCGGCCTTCGTTGTGGGCCGACGACATTTCTTCCTCGAAAGGCTCCAAGCCCCCGAGAGTCCGACGCTTCCATACCGCCAAAGCGACTTTTGCTTTGCCATCCTTGAAAAAGTGCAGTAGCACAGCCGCAAGGAGAAGGACGAGAATCACGAGGCCCACCGCCGCGAGCATGAAGACCTCCGCGATGTGCTGTTTTGCTAGAGGCGATATTTTTTTTCTTGGGGCAATTTTTTTCATACGCAAAAAGAAAAGGAGTCGCCGACGTCGCGCCCCCGTATGTCGCCCCCGAGTAGGACACATGCCTTTGCAAAAATAAGCAAGTATAGCACGCCAGGTCGCGAGGTCTACATCGGGAACATGTATGCCTACGAACAGCTCAAAAAGATCCACCCGACTATCCTCTCGATTTGTAGCTACAACTGCGATCATCGCGACCCGCAGGTCATCCCAAACGAGTTCTTCGACAGCGCACCCGGCACTCACCAGAGCAGCGTCGACGCCATCAACGCCATCGTCCGCGGCGCAGATTACATCGCGAAGGCCCACGAAGTCGGACCTCTCCTGTCCCATTGCCATCAAGGCTGCAATAGGAGTGCGGCGATGCTCGCCGCCTACGCCATCCTCTTCTTGGGCGAAGCCCCCGAAGACGCCATCGAAACACTGCGACTCGCGAATCGAAACCTCCGACACAATTTCCCAGCCCTCACGAATTCTAGTTTTGTAAATATTCTTAGGAATTTAAAACCGCGGATGCAACCTGTGACGAATTTCCGCATGTACGACAACAACGTAGCGTTGCCCCTCAGAGTCACCATTCGACCCGAGATCTGGAACTCACTACCGACGGCAAAGCTGCTGGCGATGGTCGCGCTCTAGGGTTTCTTTGCAACGTTTCTTTGAAACTCGTGCCTTTGGGGTTGCTGCGTCGTAGCGACAACGCCTTCGAGCTCGTCATCATCGTCACCTGCGGCCGCCGCCGCACGAATGCTCGTTTCGACGGCGCTCAAGAGGGCCTCGTACACGCGCTGTTCTGTCGCCTCGCCAATCATGGGAATGTCCACGTTCTTGTTGATCTCCGCGGCAAGAAGTTCCTTCCAATTCTCCTTGTCGAGGTGTTCCAGCACAAAGTCGGTCATGAAGGGCATGAGACACGAGGAGCAACACGACGCAAAGAAGTCCAAGAAGTTTCCGCAGCAGTTCTTGCAGCAGTTCTTGCAGCAGCGCCGACAACACTTCTGGCCCATGATTTTTATATTTTTTTTTGTTTTCTGTTTGACATTTTTGAGAGATTTTTGTCGGCCGTCTTCTCACCACGTCGGCCCCAAAGACGGACACAAAGTCGGAGATATGACTTTTGTCTCCGGCGTGAACACCATGAAGGAAGCAAATCCACGAGGCGAGAACGTCAAGGGGGGTCCGCCGTCACATGGGTATACGGCGGAGACGTAGTCGGAAATGGACGCTTCGGAGGCAATAAGCTGTCGTTCGCGTTCCTCGCGGAACAACTGACGACGTTGTTTGGCAGCACTCAGACGGCGGCCGCCACGACAACCGCGCCTTCGACGGCGGTGAGGCGTCAAAGGCGTCAAATGCAACCTCATTTTCAACGGCTTGTCACTAGCACCCATTTTTGGTTTCTCTTTGTTGGTTTGTTTTGCTTTTTGCTTTTTCTTCTTGTGGCGTTTTTCGTTGCTCTTCTGTTTTTTTGGAGGGGGACAAAGGCACGACCCCCTCTGGAAACTCTACTCTCGTGCGTTCATTCCCCGCGGAAGAAAAAGTAGCGTCCAGAACAACATCATTTATCCAGCGGTATCATGGCTAGCACACAGGACGAACATCGCCGTGCCTTGAAGGCTTTCGCGCAGGCGCACATCGAATTGAGCCAGTTGAAAGCGGACATGAAGACCAAGCGGGGCGACATCAATCGCCAGCTCGCGGAGCTCCGCAAGAATCTCCTCGGCACACTCCAGCCCGGGCGATCGGCCAAGTGGTCGACGAACGAGAACTCGGGGACGGTCAAACTCCGAGTGACGAATTCCAAGCGCAAACTCAATGAGACGCACCTCCGCGATGCCATCGAGGAGATCGAAGAGGTCGACGTCGACGAGTGCTTTTCCGCTGGGTCCTTTGACGAATGCGTGGCTACGCTGGCCGACAACATTACGAAGCGTATCACGCAAGCGAGGACGGTCACGAGTTCGACGCCTCAAGTCTCCATCAACCCCAAGAGGATGCCCAAAGATGGCGACAGCGCCAACGACAACATCGTGAAAGCGGCGCTCCAAATTGACACGCTTCAGAACCAGTTAAAACAAGAGAACACTCTCTTCAAAGAACAGGCCGCCTTCCTCAAGAGTACGATCGACGAGAGCGCGGAAACCGTGAAGCACATGCTCGAATCAAAAAATACGCAATCACAGAAGATCAACGTTCGCGATAACAAAAACGAAGAGCCCTCGACGTACTTTGTGCGCCTGAAGGACTCCAAAGAAACCGCGGCGAGGCCCAAAGACATCTCCTCGGACGGCATCTACGAGCTACTCACCTCGGTCATCGCGGAGATTTTCCAAGAAAAGAAACAGGAGCTCTCCGCCGGCGGCGGTGGGCGAGGCGGCCTAGGCTCGCTCTTTGTCCAGAACCGCGACGCAATTATTAAAATCCTTATGCTCAAGTGCGAAAAAACTCGCGAACAACAACAAGAAGAGGACGAAGCGACGGACGACCAGCCGCCAAAGAAGAAGCTGTGCTTTGATAAATCGACTGGCAGTCGTGCGAGAAATAGCAGCGATGTTGCGGAACACAGTAGTGACGACGAAAGCGACAACGAAGATGTTTGAGTGAGACTTTGGGAGTGGAGAGATCTCCTTGCCTCATTGCCTCGGCCGCTTGTTGCGAATCAAGCCGAGAAGATTACCATTTTTTTTCTGCTGGGGCGGTGGCTCGACGATGCGGACCTTCTTTGCAGCGGGCGGGACGGTAGAATTCAACCTGGAATTTAACGTCAATGTCTCCGGGGCAGCGGCCGTCGCGGCGTTGTGTGGCTCGCCGCCAGTTCCACCGCCATTCTCCAAGAATTCGTGGTAGAGCCCCCGCGCGCTAGACGTGCTCGCCGTGCTCGCCGCGCTCGCCGCGCTCGCAGCAGTGCTCGTGGTGGTCTTTTTTTTGGCCGCAGTGCAACTCGTTCTTGTCTTCACGACGATGGCTCGCGGAATGGCCTCCCCCCCCTCGCTGACGCACGCTGCTTTGGAACTCGGCATCGTTGTATTCTGGACGGCCCGCTCGAGGACGAGAGGAATCGAGACAAAGGGCACCGTCTTCTCAAACATCTGGGTCGCGCTCGATCCGAGTTCCCGGAATTCGTCGATGGTATAGGCGCCGCCGTAATCGACGAGCCAGTGCTGCGGCGGCGCCATCGCAAACTCCGCCACGCCTCTCTCGGCGGCCTCGTGGTTGAGAAACATCATGACTTCCGGTATGTAGTAGGGCGTCTTCCCATTCACCCACGACGCCGCGCACGACGGAGAACAGAAATGGCCAAACCCGCTGTACGATGTTGAGAGGGAACTCGTGGGAGCTCCCGCGATCGCCGTCAGCGTCTTTGGAATGTGCCACGGATCACCTGGGAAGGCATACGTACAGTGCCAGCACTTCGCATCGGCGGGCACGTCCTTCATGATTCGCATGTGTTCAAAAGCCGCATTCACAACATCAACGGCGCGATATTGCGCACAGCAGATGAGCCGCTTGTTTTCGACGACATCCGACGTCAACGACGACGGCATCTTCTCTTCGTTGTTGTGCTTCCTCTGCTGCGACTTCATATTTTGCTTTCTTGCAGTTTCTATTATTATTTTCTCGGCCTAGCCCTAGCCACCCTACAAATTTTGCAACTCTATTTTCTTGTGAGAAGGGCAAATGGCTTGGAAAATTGCCGTGTTTACGTGTGCCCTCCTGCTCATCCTCGCCGCCGTGGGCCTCGTGGTAGCATGGCCCTACATCGTCATGAATAGGGAAATCGCTCGCATTTTGGCCAACACCCCCGTGCCGATGTTCAGCCAAAGTCTCAAGCGACCACCGCCCAAAGACCTGCTGATCACGTACAAAACCATTGACGACATCCCACAGAAGACGGTCGACATGTGGAAGCGAGCCCTCTCTCCGACTTGGACCGTGCACCTCTTCGGCAACAAGGAATGCGCAGCATATCTCAGGAGCCACTACGACGAAGACGACGCCCGTCTCTTCGAACAACTTCCCCACGGACCCATCAAAGCCGACGTCTTCCGCGTCTTCTTCCTCTATCGCACGGGCGGCGTCTACGTCGATGTCGACATGGTCGTACGCAAACCGCAGATCGAGCAAGTGCTCCTTCGACCCATGAACCAACTCCTGACAGTCTACACACCGAGTTCGCGGCGCTACAACCCCACGCTCATCGTCGCACAAAAAAGAGACCCCTTCCTCCGCATGGCCATGCATGTGTACCGTACCATGTTCAGCACCAACGTCCTCTACACGTACATGAGCTATTCTATCGTTTCCATTTTTACAAAACTCGCAAAGAAACTCGGCAAGGACGCTCCGAAATACCTCCTCCACCCTTTCACAGAACGCATCGCAAAGCAAAAAAAGAATAACGTCATCGTCGACGAGATCCTTGGTGACATCCTCTTCGACGTGCGCGCCGACGACTACCAAAACCCGTACCATGGCCTACGGACGTTGCTGACGCCCCCTCGGCGAATTTTCTACAGATCATGACCTGCGGCCACCAAGGGCATCGATCGACGACGGGTCGTCGCTGATACCCATGGCGTGCGTGAATTTCACCGAGCGACGCGCGAGAGTCCTATTTTTGTGCAACGCGATGTCACAGGGCATTTCCGTGGCCGCGGCCGCGATGATGGTTGCCATCCTCCCGGCGGCCTCGGGTGTCACAAGGTATGCCGATGTATATACCCCAAACATGTTGAGTAAGACCATGCGTATGGGAAACTTAATGTAGAGATTGATCGCTTGGACCCACGGCAGAAAGAAGAGTGTCGGACGGAGGTACCGAGCTTCGAGGCCTGCAAAGTTGCCTCGGGAATCATCCTCGCAAACGAGATGCCATCCTCCCGTCTTCATACTGATTTCGGTCAACACGGCGATGTGCGACAGCGAGCAACCGTATTCACCCCGCGAGACCTTTGCGCCCTCTGGCACTTCGGCGACTAAAATACCGGGGAAGCGTTTCGGTTCAATGCCCTTGATTTTGTGCTTGGCATAGTGCTCTAAGAAGCCCTCATTTCGCACCGTATCTTTGTCCATGTTGATGTACGTCAGGGACTCGATGGAAGCCACCGGGCGAAGTAGCGAGGCACACCCGAGGCCGATGATGAAGAGAAGAATAAGAGCCGCGATGGCAAGGGCCATGTAAAGAAGGATGACATACCTCATCCTCATCATTCATTCCATTACATGTTGTGAACATATTATTATATTATTTGCGTGCGAGAGGCGTCAGCCTAGGAGTCTCGTCTCTCTGCCCCAGGGCATCAATTGATGACGGGAACTCATCTTCGTCCGCGATCTGCATTGCACGTGAAAATTTGACGGTGCGGAGCCAGAGGCGTGGGTTTTGGGCAAGTGCCCAATCGCATGGCTTTTCTGTGATATTCTCGTTAATAATTTTTTGCATGATTGCCGCGGCCTTGGGCTTGACGAGATACGCGACCGTGGAGGTGCCGAAGTGGAGCAAGGGCGATCTGTCTCGCTGGCAATAGAGATTGATGACAGAGGCCCAGGGCATCGCCACCGCTACGGGCTTTAGATACTTGGCTGTCAACGCATCGAAATCGCCGCGGCAGTCGTCCTCGCAGACCATATGCCAGCCATCGCCCTTCTTGCCGGAAGCGATGGCGCCGAGAACCGCCGCGTGCGAGAGCGAGCATCCATACTCCCCTAGCTTGACCTTGGCACCGGGAGGAACGGCCGTCGCAAGAATGGCCGGGAATCGTTCCGGCGCGATAGTTGCTGCGATGCTGTGTTTTTTGTAGTTCTCCAAGAAGCTGGCCTTGCGGTCCTCGTCGCGGTCCAAGTTGATGTACGTCACGCTTTTGATGGACGTGTTCTTGAGCTGGAGGCTCACGTATGCCACGACGACTGTCCCCAAAATCAGAATCAAGACAAGAAGAAGAACCACTAACGGCAAAACATCAAGACTCATTTTCAGTGCGGAGTGGCTCAGCGCCACGTTCCTTCTCAACTCCGAAGGAACACTTGTTGCACTACACAGTGGAAAAAAGTGTCACAAAAGAAGAAACGATAGGATGGATGTTCCGAAGTCGACGTTGCCCGAGGCGCGCATGGTCCAGCCCCCAAAGAACGTTCTCCATCCACACGACGAGCTCTGCGCCATTGCTGCCTCCTCTCGTCACAACTACTACGGACGACGATCTTCAAGCGACGCCTTGCACGACACCGTTGTGGACATCCAAACTATCCTCCAACGGCGCTGGGGACGGGCGGCGCGCTAGGCGAGATTCTACAACTCGTACTCAAGCACTACATCCTTCAAGTCTGTCGAAATCCACCTCAAGCTTCTCCTTGTAAATTGTGGAATTCCATCCGATATCATATCGGATGTCTGATACATATTGTACTCGAATGCAAATGTATCTATTTTATAGCCGAAGTCTCTGACAATGTTTTCGAGAATCAATTCGTTCGTTGGATGCAAATGCCGAATGTTATCAGGATTCCACACGCGTTTCATAACATTTGCTTGCGCAAATCCTATATTATCGGTGATGCCGCCAGGTGGGTTGTATTGCGAGCAATATGTCAAATTATCAAGTTCCCGAAAGTTAAAAGTAATTACTTCACAATCTAGCCGCATGCGAATGATATAATCCGCATCCGAGGAAACACGCGAAAGTCCTACAGAAACACTTTTGAACATCCGGTATGTGTTCATGAACCTTGGATGATCATCCAGGGATTTTTCGATTGGGTCGATCTGCACGAATTTGATGTTCCTCTGGGACAGCAACTGCGATTCTTTGATTTTACGTTCGAGCGCGACACTCTTTGCGTTAACATACGTGAGAATGACGAACTCAACGTTCTTGAATTTTCGTTGAAAGTATGTCACATTCGCGATTAAATTTTTGAAGACGCGTTCGACGGATGGTCGTACTGGTCCGACAATGACAACCGAAACCTTCAAGTCAGAATGTTTCATCGACAGCGCTGCCGTCACCGCTCTCGCATTTGCCCTCGTTGCTACTAGTCTATCCACTGTCTTGTTACATTTGCTACCGCGCTTTCTCAGGAGCACAGCCAACACAATCACGGCAATGAGTAGCAAGCAGGCCGCCGACGCGGAGATTGCGATCACGAGACCAGCGAGCCTGACCCCCATTGATATATTACTATAGCCTTTTTTTTTCGCCTGTAACAGACCGTCGCGCGCTAGGCGTTGCACACCCGTGGTTCGTGTCGGTCGTGAGGGATTAATCCAACGTCCGTGTTGGGCGTGTGCTGGTCCACGGAATTGACCGACAGTTCGAGTTCCCAAATCTCCCGAGCGCCTCCGAGCCCGTAGCCGTGCCCTTCCCAGACACCGCGAGAAATCCCGGCGGCCACGCGCGCCTCGAGGAGCGCCGGGCCGTCTTGAAAAGTCGAAATCGATTTCCCATCAATGACAACAGCTTCGGGAAGAGGTCCTCCGGCGCGATTGTCGCAGGCGTCGGCGTTCACTCGCGTCGGCCCCCGCGTCACGTAGTAGCCGAACTCTGTCGCGACTTTCCCATCGACGGCCGTCTGTTGGACGTCCGTGGGTCTCTTATCCGTTGTTTTCATAAAAGCGTTGAAGAGCTCTCGCCCGCGGCTTCCGTTTGCTCGAGCGTCGATGGTGGGAATGGGGTTTGCGACGTCGTCGTAGCTGTACCAGAAGCAGCGGCTCCGGATGGGTCGGCCTTGGTAGGCCCTGTCCGCCCCGTCGCTGTCCGTCGAGGGGTTGACCACTCCACGGTAGGCCCGGTCGGAGGCGGTGACTACCCACGACCGGGGCATCGTCCAAATGACATCGCCCCCCGACGTCGGGAGGTTCTGCAAATTTATCTGATAGAATTTTGGAATCACCTCTTCCGAGAATTCAAACTCCAGGATCAGTCTCATGTCTCCAAAGCCGAGGTGGCAGCCCCGTGGCACCCGGTCGATGTACTCGTCGTTGCCGGCGAGGCGCCGTCGGGGCTGGTAGCGATTCAAATCGAAGAAGGCTTTGTCCTGCTGCGCGCCGTTCGTAGTGACTTTGGCGTTGCAGATGGGGTTATCGGAGTTGAAGGGATTCTCCATCTGCTGGCCGTTGTAGTATTTGCTGAAGAGTGGGCAATCTTGTTCACACGTTGGTTCCCACGTCGAGGCGAAAGGAGCTGAATTGCGAGCGTCGCGGCCGTTGTAATAGGTGTAGAGGGGCTTGTCGTCGGCAAACGCGGAGCGCAGATTCTGCAAGTTGTCCGGGTGGGGGCCGTAGGCGCGGATGCCTTTGCGGACGCTGTCCTCAAAGGCATCCGCATTCGTGGTCAAGTTACTGATGAGGTTGCTGCCGTCGCGCTTATGGTAGATCTCGTTGTCTCCACTCCAGCCGATCGGAAGTAGTTGTATGCCATTCCGATCATAGAAGCGGAAATTCTGCAGCACGACGTCGCCGTCGCCGAAGTTGCTGAGGAGATTGAAGGACCAGAATCGGTAGCCTTTGAGCTTGTAGACGCCGTCGTCCGGCGTCGCCTTTCGGATATCGAGCCGGATCGTCGTGTTCTGATTGATGCCTGCTTGGGAGAAGAAGAGCTCCATGGACGTCATGAAGTTCGCGTTAAAGTCATACTGGTACTCATAGGAAACGGTGTTTTGCGTAAGTTTCTGGCGAACGGGCCTCGACGCCAACTCCGATGTCTCGTCGGCGAGGACTGTCTCTCCGTCGGACACCGTCGTTCGACTTGCGACGGGTAAGTAGCGAACCTTGCGCACCGCATCGACGACTGTTGTGATATTGGCGCAGACTCCGGCGCTCTTGCCACCGCAGTCGCCATCATCATCCTCAAAGGTCGCATCCTCGTACGTGGCCGTCGGACTCGCGAGGACCGCGTTGTAAAATCTATACTTCCAGATTTTTTGGTAGTAGCTCGCAGGCGGAAGGTGGTCGGTGCTATCGACTACTTCGCTCACGTCCCAGAGGTTTTCTTTGCCCGACGGCACCTCGAGCGTCAAAAGAATGGGCTTCTGCAAGGCCTCGGTTTCTGGGAGGAAGAGCTCTCCAGTGGCGGCGTTCTCACTACTGTCTTGCTCGCCGCGCTGGATGTCGTAGAAAACTCTGGACTTTATCGCCGTGTTCAGGGGCAGCTCTTTCTTCGTCCCGTCTCGGTCCACGTAATGAATCACCGGCGCCGGCACCCCCGCCTTAAATTCGACACCATCGATGAAGAGTCTGAAGGTCGTACTCGCCACGACGCCAAGCGAGCCGCAGGATGTGGTCTTGTCGCTGTCGTAGGTACTGATGAGGGTCTCGTCGTCGGCCACACACACACATCCGTCGAGGGTGAGACCGGCTTGGCGGCCAGCTCCATCATTCGAGTCGAAGCACGGAGAATCGTAGAGCCACAAACCCGAGCCTTCAGGACTCTCGACGAGGACATTCTCACGGACCACCTCAGTGCCATTGTCGGTGCCATCGTCTTCGATGACCTTATTCGAGCCCACGTCGATGGTGATGCGACGAGTCTGCCTCGTGTAGAATGCTTCATTGAAGCTCAACGTCTGACACGGTCTCAACGGATCGTGGCGACTCACCACAATCCTCCGGGCACACTTCTTTACGCTCTTGTCGTCGCATATGCCATCGCTCAACGTGATTTCGCAGGAGTCGTCGGAGTCACCGGACCCCGCCGCCGTCGTCGACGACTTCCGAAAGACGAACCAATAGAGCGCCAACCCCAATGCGCCGAGCGTCACAAGAACGAAAAAGGTGAGTGCTATTTGCGACGGTGGGTCCATCATTTTCTTCTTTCCAACACAAAAAAAAGGCAAAGCTCACGGTTCTCGGAACGTGAGCTTGAGCTGCTCACAGTTCTCGGCACGTGAGCTTTGCTCACAGTTGTTGGAACGTGAGCAAAAACGTGAGCTTTGCTCACAGTTGTTGGAACGTGAGCAAAAACGTGAGCTTTGCTCACAGTTGTTGGAACGTGAGCAAAAACGTGAGCTTTGCTCACACCAAAGGCGAAATGTCAGGAAACTGCATCTCCGCGAGATCGCTCGCAAAGGAGGGACCACCAGTCTCCCCGGCGCCAGCCCCCGCGCCCTCGCCACCTTTCTTTCCTCCTCCGAGAAAACTGTACACGATGATGATGATGAGAATTGCGGCTGCAATGTATAAGAGGTAATAAGGTCGGTCTCTTGGTCCTGTGTTGCTCTGCAACCTTTCTTCGAAACTCACACCTGCCTCCCCTATATGCACATCATCGCCCCCCACGACATCATCGTCCTCCACACTATCGTCCGGTGCGCCATCGTCGTCTTCCACACCGTCTTCCTCGCGAGGAGGAACGTCGCTCATTCCTTTCCATGCATCTATCACCCGTCCTAAAGAAACGGTTGTTCTCGTCGCCTCGGGAACTGCCGCAGCTTCTGCCGGAGGGCCCGGAGGGCCCCGGTCCGAGAAGGCTGGGAGTGTCGTCGGGCGGAGGTGCTTGTGACCTTTCTCATCGTGTGGAACTAGGAGTGCTCGCACGTCCATGCTTCTCGCTTGCTGTTACCGCCAGATTTTTTCTTTCTCGCTGCTGCTGCGTTTATTTCCGCAAACCAATTTTCTTCCCCACAATTCAAAGAATCGTTTGGAGCCAGTGACCATGAGTGATATGATTCGCAGTACCGCTCCCACGTCTCCCACGTCCCCCGGAGAGGTCCATGCCTACGCCATCGACAGCTTCAACCATTTCAGCTACCAGTTCCTGACCGCCTTGGCTGAAAAATACACTGGTACCACTTTCGGAGATGCCTTCCGCGATAAACAACTCCAGTACGACCTCGCCATCACACACAATCACAACAAGAATGCTGCCATGAAGAAGAAGGAAGAACTCGTGTCAACCTTCTACAAGCAGATGCACTCGCACTTTGCGGAAATCCAAAGCGGCGATATCTCAAAGCTCCGCGATGTGGAATTCGTTCAGAACCTCGGCGTCGCCAAGGTCCTCGACCTCAACGATGACGATACGAACGAGGCCGTCCGCGACTTCCTCAAGCAGATGGTCGAATCATGCATCCTTTGGTCCGTCTACAGCAAGATCCCCGCCGGCTTGCTCACCACGATCGGCACTGCGGCACAAACCCTCCAAGACAACGGCGGCGCACCCGACCAGATGGACATGGCGACCATCAGTCAAAGCATGTTCAACAACATCAACACAAACGACATCCAGCAGTTTGCGACAAACATGCTTCAGAACCAAGACGCCTTCCAAGACCTCTGCGCACTCGCCTCGAATTCCCTCAGCCAGATGCAAATGCCCAAAGCCGCGTAGAAGAATACGTAGAAAAAAATCCCCACCCCATTACAACAAAATATAAGGTCAAAGCATGAATGCATTTATTCCAAAGGTCGGCGGGGCGGTCGTCTCGGCGGTGAGCGGGGTCAAAGATTGGAAGGCCCTCGTGGGCTTGGTCCTCGTCGTCGTCATCGTCGTTGGGGCGGTAGGATCGCTGACGAATAGCTTCCTATACACCTTGCTAGCGTTAGTAGTCGCAGCGTTCGTCGGCTTCTTCTCCAGGAACATAGATCTGACGAAACTCGGCTGGTGGAAGACTCCGCCCACAGAGGGCATCGAGTTCCTCCGAGATGCGGGAGAGGCCCCATACGTCGAGCCACAGCAAGGAGACGTGGCCGAGCCCGACAGCGCCGAGGAGTCATTGCAGCTCCTGACCGAAAAACCGGCGGTACACCACAACAAACTTGAAAGTGCGGGACAACGCCTCTACAAACACAACGAAAATCCTTCCGCATGGCTCAAGCGGAAAGAAGTCGCATCCGGCAGCGACATGTTCCGGGGTTACAACGTCATACAGCCCCCCGTCGAGGCGCTCAACGCCTTCCGCAAGGCCATGCACCTCCCCAACAAGAAAATGTCCCTCAACGACCAGAGTCTTCCTCTTGAGGGCTTCAACAACCAGTTCTGGAATGCGCAAAGGTCCGTCAACGCCATGGTCGGTGAACACAGCAGACAATCGCGTGCGCCATTTCGGCGCTAATGGAACGGCGCCCCACTCTTCTTTTTTTTTGCCTTGGTTCAGAGTAACGAAGAGTACCAGAGCACCATGGCCGACTATGACTTGGATTCCGAAATGGCGGGCGATCTCACTCGCGACAACGATCCCGTGGGACACGACGACCTGAACCTGGTCCTCGAGTTCTGGAACGACAGACCCGACGATCGATTGCTCGCTCTGAACGCCGTGCTAGAACACTGGGGAAATGTGTACGCCTCCGAGTCCTCCTCCGAGTCTCCACCACAACCGTCGCTCTCCTGCAATCTCCCGGAAGAGGCCACGGATCTTCTCAAACGCCACGAGAACGACACCTTTTCAGCGGCCGCGCAGCAATTCCCCCAACTCCGGCAGACGGAAACGATGGTCGATTCCGAGAGAACGGTCTTGATACTGCACGAAAAACTTGTCGATGCGGAACGAGTCCTTGATGTGTGTTTCTACAACCCCGAGAACTTTGCTCAATCGCTCAGCCTTGAGATGTGGTACTTCGAAGACGCCGGCGAGAGCCTCGGTGTCACTACAGACGAGCCGCTACAGTTCTTCGCTCGTGTCAAGGGACAGAGCCAGCCGCCCTTGCCCTCGGAGCTGAGAGACTGGACACAGAAGAATAACCATTTGCCCATGTCCGGAATATTCGACGACGGAGTCGCCTCCTGCGTCTCGCCGAACCAAAAACGACGCGAGCAACTCGCGGTGCCACCTCCCGCGAATTACACAGACTACTACGAAGGGCAGTGCCTCTGGAACGAAATCGACAACGCCGTGCGCATCGACGGCCGTCAATTGGGAGGGCGCATCATGAAAAGTGTGAGCGACTGGCGCCTCTTCCCCACGACCTACGGCGATTTCACCGAAGCACCGTCCCTCTTTCTCTCGCGGTCGTGTACGACCTACAAGTCAAACTACGATTGTGATCCGACCAAGGCCTCCTTCCTGTCTGCGGAGGATTGTCAGAATGCACATCCCTACTGCGAAACGGCCGATATCACATATTGGGGCCGCTTGACGCTCGATGGAACCGCCTACCTCAATAGCGCCGCGTATTCCGATGCCTCGTGGCTTCAGGTGCGCCTTGCGACTCCCAAAGTCCTCAAGGAGCGCTCGCTCGATGCGACAAACGTCCTCGTGAAAGATGCCACTCCCGTGTTCCCCGTCCTGAGGTCCTTTGTCGTCGAGAGGCCGATCTTTGGCCAAAGCACCTCTCGGACCATCGACATCTCCACCACGGCAAAAGTATTATTCGTCTCCGATCTCACAGGCAAGGCACAGCTCTTGCGGCAGGAAGACGGCGCTGGCTGGACCGCCGCACAAAATGCCTCAATCCCCAACGTCCGCCTACTCGAGGAGGTCAATTTCTAGCCTCGGCGCATAATCCACCATTCGCTGGTCGAGGATGGCTGAAAAGGTCTTCATCGACGACGCGAAAGCCGCCATGCTCTCGACCAGCATCGGTCGCACTGTGTTGTCCGCAAAGAGCCTCTGGATCCCCTTGCGCATGAATGCACCCGTGGGCTTGACTCCTTTTTTACGAATATAGAGTTGTTCTATGTACTGGTAGGTCTTCATGAGCAAGAGAGTGGATTGGACATCCGTGTAGTCGTTGAAATGCCGGTCGAAGAAGTCCCGGAACTGTGGATCGTTCATGAGGTTGGTGAGAGTCTCGAGTGTGTTCAAGGACTCTCTCCCGTGAGAAAGGGTCTCTGGCATCTTGGATGGATGTTTGTGGGGACGGGCCAAAAAAAAAGCAAGAGAGCGTAACGCAGCAAAGAGTACAGTTTAGTTTTTTTGAAGGGGTCGCTGCAAACACACTACCCAAAAAAAAAAGGAGAAAGGAGCAAAGAAAGCAGGGACCGTCAATCAGAAAATGACGGCGAAGACCAAGGTGAGCAACAAAAAACAACGGGGGAGAGACAAGAAGACCGACGACCCCAAGAAGGCCGACGAGCCGGACCCTGTTATTGCCGATCTGCTGCGCAAGGTCGAGCGAGGAGACGTCGCGGCGCAGTTCGATCTGGGCACTCGCTACTTTGCCGGCAAGGGTCTTCGGAAGAATTTCAGAGAAGCTGTACGCTACCTGAGACTGGCGGCAGCGCAAGGGCACGACGGTGCGCATCACTATCTAGGTCGTTGCTACGAAGACGGCTTGGGCGTTGAGGAGAACCAGGAAATAGCCGGGTGCTACTACAAACTGGCATCGGACAAGTGCCTCGGCAAACTGGCGCCAGGCCAAGAGAAGGCCATCGAGCAGTTTATGGTGGGACTTCACCACGAAGAGGGCAATGGCGTCGACAAGGATCTCAAAGAAGCGGCGCGCTACTACAGACTGGCGGCGGACCAAGGCTACGCGGACGCCCAAGATAGCCTCGGAGCACTCCTCCTCGCGGAGAACCCCGCGGAAGCGACTCGGTTCTTCACACTGGCGGCAGACCAAGGCCACCTCGAGGCGCAGTATCACCTGGGATTATGCTATGAGTGCGGCACTCAAAAGGACCTCGACAAAGCGGCGCACTACTACAAACAAGCTGCCGACCGCGGCTTTGCCGACGCTCAACACTGCCTCGGAAACCTCCTTGTGGAGAAAAACCCCCAAGACGCGGTGCGGTACTACGAGATGGCCGCCAATCAAGGCCACATCCAAGCGCGGTATGATGTAGGATTGTGCTACGTGAACGGCATTGGCGTCGACAAGGACCACGGAGAAGCGGTGCTGTGGTTTCAACCGGCGGCAGACGAAGGCCACGCCGGTGCGCAATTTAGCTTGGCAGTGTGTTTACAAAACGGCCATGGGATCGAGAAGGACGACAAAGAAGCGGTGCGGTACTGCCGACTGGCGGCGGACCAAGGCCACGTCAGAGCCCAATTCAATATGGGAGTTTCCTACAAGATAGGCTACGGCGTCGACAAGGACTTCAAAGAAGCGGCCCACTTCTATAAATTGGCCGCCGACCAGGGAGATGTGGAGGCGCAGTTCAACTTGGGCTTCTTCTACTTGAATGGATTTGGAGTCGCAAAGAATGTCGAGGAAGCAGTGCGGTACCTGAAACTAGCGGCGGACCAAGGACATGCGGAAGCGCTCTGCAATCTGGGAACTTCGTATGTCAAAGGCAGGGGCGTTGAAATAAATCACCACACAGCGGTGGGCTATTTCCAGCAGGCGGCAGAACAAGGGCTCGGCCGCGCCCAATACAATCTGGGGATAGCCTACAAGACGGGCGAAGGCGTTGACAAGGATATCAATGAAGCAATGCGCTACTTCCAACTCGCGGCGGACCAGGGTGACGCCATTTCCCAGTACGAGCTCGGGAAGTGGTATTTGACCCGAAATGGCCACGGTAAGAAGCCCCGTAGAAATAAGGCCGCCAAGCTCATCCGCGCGTCGGCCGAACAGGGAAACTTGGCAGCTCTCGAGTACATGCACACCATCATGGCCGATGGCCTCGTCGACGTCGAAGTCTGCGAGTGGTGCGCCAAGGAAATCATGGCGGCTCGCAAATGCGGCGGCTGCGAACGGGTCTTCTACTGCGACGAAGAGTGCCAGGAAGCGGACTGGAA
>Ga0307978_1000964_pt1 | contig 22534 bp, 21 predicted proteins | sample OrgLakmetage1056_FD_203151 | JGI IMG/M metagenome (GOLD analysis project Ga0307978, IMG submission 203151) | Saline water microbial communities from Organic Lake, Antarctica - #1056 | ecosystem: Environmental > Aquatic > Non-marine Saline and Alkaline > Saline | place: Antarctica: Organic Lake...
CTTGTGTTGGTTAATTAACGGCTTGTTGTACTTCTTGCGCTAAATCTGCGCCGCAACACATACACGTGCATTCAGCGTCTAGTGCGCGTAATAGTTGGGTGCGCGATGCTCTGAATGTAAACGCGCACTCTTGACACTCAATCTTAAGCATTCGCGCTTTTTGCGGTGGTGCAATGCGTGCGCCCTGTTTTAATGCATGGTGCGGTATATCGCCAAGGGCGTCTATAAACATGGCTAGTGTTTTAGCTAGTTCATCACCTGCATATGTAGCGGTGAATTTACCCGCTAGTCCTACTTTTCGCGCTACTTGTGCGAAGTAATTTCTGTGACCGCTTTTACAATCATCTGATGCATGAATTAGCTCATGTAGCAGTGTTGCCATAACAGTTGTCGAGTCATTGCAACTAGACGTGATGAATATATGGCTTGTTTCTTTATCCGTAGACTGCGCTTTCGTCCAGCACGTGCCTAAATGCTTATTGGACGGTTCGCCCATTGATATAGCGTATTTCATAGGGGGTAATTGGTCGCGATAGTTTAAAGCGTCTATCGCGGGATTCAGTACGTTTTGTTCGAGTAACTGCGCGGCTGTTAATAACCATTGTTCGCGATTCTGTAATGTAGTCTCAATTCGTTGGTCTGTCATAGTGTTTATCGTCCTATAGTTTGTGGTTAGTTTGTTGTTACGGTTAAGCACACTAGTGATTAATGCGCTTAAGCGTACACTCGCACCGACTGGCGCAAGTGCAAACTATATCCAAATTGTTAAAGAGCGTGGGTAAGTGGTCAACCAGTTGGTCATTTTTGGGTTTTCTTGCCACTGGGTAAGATAATACCAAAGGTTGTATCTAAGTGCAACTATTATGTATAACTATTGTAGGTAACAAAGGGTAACAAAATTAAAATCTTGTTACCCTATGCTAGCCCAGTGGTGGCGGGGGCTGTAGCGTTTAGGGTAACAGGTAACAAAAATATATAGAACTCTATAAGGAAAAAAATATAGTACACCTATAATAACTGTATGTATGTACAGTAGTATAGGTGTACTATATGTTTTTTTCCAAGGCTAACTAGAAAAGGGGCTATTTTGTTACCTTTTGTTACCCTAAACGCTGTAGCCCACGCCCCGCATGGTCTGGGGGGGGGTAACAAAAAAGGTAACAAAATTGATTTTGTTACCCTATTTTGTTACCTGTGGCAACTAACTATAACACTTGGGGTAAATTGAAAAAAATATCGTACGTTTTTTGTACAGCAAATTGCAAGGTTACGCGTAACCTTTGCAAAAAACCACTGTATAAGCGTACAGAAAACGTCTTTTTATCCGTATCACATCCAAATAGTACAATCGATTTTAAGGCATCTAGCTAACACGCTGTTAACTTTTATGACATAGTTAAGCATCACATCCAATAAGTCATTTAAACGCAACACGAAGCGAAACAGTATTTGTCAACCAATTGAAGTGCGTTTTTCCATCATTTATTATGATAGTTAAATGACATAGTTAGAGCGTTTAAACGGTGCGCGTTATTTATAGCGCTAACAGGCTGTAGCGTTTATACGGTGCGCGTTATTTATAGCGCTAACAGACTAGAGCGTTTAAACGTGCTTAGACTAGCAGTGTTTAAACATGATGAGGTATACGCTGGCGAGTTAAAAAGTATCTTAACATCAAGGTAATCGTTTAAACGTGGTATAAAAAAATCTTGAAACGAAGAAATGTGTACGTGTACCCATCCACAGGGACAAATTTTGGATTTTTAGTAATAGGCGTCATATACCACAGGGACAAATTTTGTATTTTAAGTAATAGGCGTCATATATAGCATATAAATTTTTTTGTAAAAACCATAATAGGTGTTATATTGCGTTTACACAGGTTGCACCTAACAGGAAACCACTAACAATGTACGGCACACCAACAGATATAATGCTCCGTAAAGAGATGGAGCTATACGAGGATGACGATTGGGGGACTCCCGAGCTAGAAGAATCCTCTTATAACCCTGCTAATGACGAGTTTAAACGCACCGTAGTATCGTTACAGCGTCGCATCCATCACTTAGCGGGGACGTTGCGCCCGCGTTACGCGATGGTCGCTAAACTATCGTTAGGTACGCATACTAATATAGAAATCGCACGTAAAACGCGTTTCAACCCCGCAACTATAACTAACATACTTCGCACAGATAAAGTGCAAGAACTACGCCGCGCACTAATCCAGTTACGTTCCTTATTAGAGGGTGTATCGGCGCTAGAGCGTGAGCAGATGTTATGGCGTATCGCGCTAAGAAATGAAGAATTTAACCCCAGAACGTCCATCGCGGCAGTGTCAGAAATAAACAAAATGAAGATTGATACGCACGCGGCAAAAGAGAAGTCTAAGCAAAATACGGCGCTTGTTAACAAGCCAAATATTGTCATACAACTAGCCGACCAACGTTTATTACCTACTGCACTGGATAACTAGCCGTGTCTATATTTGACCACTTAGCCGATGAAGCCGACCTGTTTGAACGGGGCGAGAACGGCGAGAAGGCTAACAAAGATGGGGTAATCGAGCTTGATTACGAACCCCGCGAGCAGTTTATCGACTTCCATCAACGCTCACAACGGTTTGCGGCGATGGTGGTACACCGACGCGCCGGTAAAACGGTGTCGGCGATACATGACATCATCATTCGTGCGTTACGGACGACTAAAAAAGACCCAAGGTATGGCTATGTTGCACCTTATTACTCGCAAGCTAAGTCGATTGCGTGGAACTATCTTAAGAATGCGGTTCGTGGTTTTGCGCTTGAAATGCGGGAAAGTGAACTCAGTGTCACCTTGCCTAACGGGGCTACTATTCGCCTGTTTGGTGCTGATAACCCCGATACGCTACGTGGGCTTTATTTTGATGGTATCGTCCTAGACGAATTTGGGGATTTTCGCCCTAAATTGTACGGTGAGGTTATTCTCCCTACTATTGCCGACCGTCAAGGTTGGTTACTCGCTATCGGTACGCCCAAGGGTAAGAACAACGCGTTTTACCAGATATGCCAACGCGCCAAGTATTCGGATGACTGGTATTTCAAGGAACTAAAAGCATCAACGTCCGGCTTACTCCCGCAATCTGAACTAGACTTGATGCGTGAGCAGATGTCAGAGGAACAATACGAGCAAGAGTTCGAGATTAGTTTCTCAGCCGCCTTGATTGGTACGTACTATTCGCATCAGATTGCTAACGCCGAACGTGAGGGCAGGATAGACGCCAAGTACGACTATGACCCTAACTTCCCTGTTTACACGGCGGCAGACATCGGTATAAGTGACTCGACGGTGTTTTGGTTTTGGCAACCTAGACCGGATGGGATTTGTGTGTTTGACTTGCACTATAATAACGGGCAAGCCATACAGCACTACGTCGATACCTTGAAAGCGAAGCCGTATGAGTATGAAACGGTGTGGCTACCGCATGATGCACGGGCGAAATCCTTGCAAACCGGTAAGTCAACCGTCGAACAACTACTAGAAGCCGGCTTACCTTGCCGCGTAACGCCGTCGTTAAAGGTTCAGCACGGGATAGACGCAGTACGCGCAACGTTCCCCAACATTTATATGCACCCCCGCGTGGAATATGGCATAGAAGCGTTACGCGTATACCGTCGTAAGTACGACGAGGTGAATAAGGTGTTTCTTGATAAGCCTTTGCATGATTGGGCGAGTGACTTTGCCGATGCGTTCAGATATATGTGCTTAGTAGCAAACGCGAAAAGCCCGACGGTGGTGGCGCAACAGCAACAAGTTGAAATAATCCCGCATCGGCATACACTAGACGAACTTTTTAAAGACAACGAACGTTCGACCATAGGGTCGGCGGCGAAAATGAGGATTTAACCGTGGCAGACAATTACGAAGTACCCCAAGGCGAAGACACCGCAGACGACCAGAACGAGTATAAACGCGATGGCAAGTATTGGTGCGATGAAATAAAAGCATCTGAAAAGCGCCTTGATAAATGGCATAAGCAAGCCGACAAGATTGTCGACCGGTTTAAATCGGATAACGACGCCAAGAGCGACGACAAGCGCCGTTTAAACTTGTTCTACTCAAATGTAGAGACTTTACAGTCAATGCTATACGGCTCAGTGCCGAAGATTGACGTTAGCCGCCGTTACGCTGATGCATCCGATGACATCAGCCGCGTCGCCGCAGAAGTCATGCAAAGAATGCTCAACGAAGACATCCAAGTCAACGGCAAAGAGATTGATAACGTGTTGCGTTCTGCGCTTCAAGATAGACTCCTTGCAGGTCTTGGCACAGCGAAACTGCGCTACACGTATGACACGGCGCAAGACGAGCTAGGCAACGACATCGCGACCAATGAGAAAGTACCGATTGATTACTACTATTGGGGTGATGTGTTGTGGGGTTGGGCGCGTAACTTTGCCGAGCTACCTTGGATTGCGTTCAGGAACTACTTAACCAAAGAAGAAGCGGTAAAACGCTTCGGTGATGACGTTGCTAAAACCTTAGAGTACAACGTCCGTACTGCGAACGTGAGCGAAGGTGCATCAGAGAACGACGAAGATTCCTCAGAGATTAAACAAGCCGAGGTGTGGGAAATTTGGTGTATGGCTGAACGCAAGGTTTATTGGTTTTGCAAGCACACCAAGAAGGTATTGGAAACTAAAGATGACCCGCTACAACTGCGCGGTTTCTACCCATGCCCACCGTTTTTACTGGCAAACCCCACAACTAAATTGTACATGCCAACGCCTGACTTTAAGTTAGCCGAAGACCAGTACAACGAAATAGACCTGCTTCAAACACGTATCAGTATCCTTACCGAAGCGGTAAAAGCCGTGGGTGTGTACGACAAAAATGCTGACGGTGTGCAACGTATGTTTAACGAGGGGACGGATAACACCTTAATACCCGTGGATTCATGGGCGGCGTTTGCGGAGAAAGGGGGTATAAAAGGTTCTATTGATTGGATGCCTATATCCGCAATAACCGAAGCGATAGACCGTTTAACCATGCTTAGAAACGACTCTATTAGTTTACTCCAACAGATTACCGGTATGGCTGATGTCATGCGCGGGGAGTTGCAAAATCAATACGAAGGTGTAGGGCAGACGAAGCAAAAAGCGAAGTTTGGCTCAGTACGTGTGCAAGCCTTGCAACAACAGTTTGCACAGTTTGCCAGTGACATCATGGAGATTAAAGCCGAGATTATAGGGCGTTTCTTCTCACCTGAAACTATCATGCAAAACTCTAACATGATGACTAGTTTTGATGCACAGCTTGTACCCCAAGCGGTACAACTTATTAAAAATCCTCAACGTTCAAACCTGTCTATTGTTATACGTCCTGAATCAGTGGCGATGATTGACTACGGTGAAATGCGTGCAGAGCGTATGGAGTATTTAAACGGGTTAAGCCAATTTATGCAGGCGGTTACGCCAATGATCCAACAGCGCCCCGAAGCTGAACCGTTCGTGTTGCAGTTAATGCAGTGGGGACTTGCCGGTTTCAAAGGTTCACAGCAAATCGAGTCATTACTTGACCGCACCATAGAAGCGTCGCAGAAAGAACAAGAGAACCCGAACAAAGAACCGTCACCAGAACAACAGGCGGCGCAGGCGCAACAGCAAGCACAGCAAGCACAACTTCAAGTAGAGATGCAGAAGATACAAGCTAAAGCGCAGGCTGATATGCAGATACGCCAACAAGATATGCAAATGGATATTCAAACTGCCGAGCAAATGCATATCTTTAAAATGCGTGAAATTCAAGCAAGCGCAATGGCAAAACAAATGGAATCGGAAAGTAAACACACTCAGCGTATGAACGAGCAAGTTAACGACGCCGAAGCCAACATCGCACAGACCAACGCGGCGGCAGAAGCAGACATCGTGAAAACGGAAGTCAAGACCGAAGCGAAGTTAAACGAGTTAATTGCGAAAGCCGAGCTAGAAGCGGCACAGCGCGAAGATGAATACACACTAAAAGGACGTGACAATGACGATAAAGAGTAAACCAACAAATAAGAACTTTGAGAACAATTTTGACCGTATCTTTGGTACAAAAGAAGAACTGGCGGCGAAACGTGCGAAGGAAAAAACAGAGTTTGACAAAAATTGGGAAGAATACGAATTGCAAAGCCGTTTAAACGCCACGTCGCCAAACGTTCAAAAGAATATAGAGCCGTTTAAGTCACCCATAGACGGTTCGATTATTTCGTGTCGGTCACAGCTTCGAGCGCACAATAAAAAACATGGTGTGACGGATATACGGGATTACAGCGAGGAACACTTCGCCAAACGCGGTAAAGAGATGTACCGCGAACAAATTGGGGATAACCCACAAGCCAAGCGAGAAAGGCAACAGCTAATCGAGCATAACTTACACAAAGCAGGTATTTTAAAATGAGTGAACTAAGACAAGCCTTAGAGCAAGCAATGTCAGGCAGTGACGATGCAGATGATAACGAAAGCGTCGATACTTCGGTAATCGACCCGCCCGACGAGGGCGCACATGCTGAAATGGATGATAGCGAAAGCGTAGGTGAACCAACACCGGATGATGCTACGGACGGCGATGATTTTGCCGATGCTGAAAACGCCGAAAAAGATGGCGAACCATCCGACCAACAACAAGCAGGCACAAGCAGTAAAACCGAAAAGCCGCCGGTTGGATGGACGCCAGAAACAAGGGAGCATTGGGCAAAATTACCCGATAGTGTACGCAAACAGGTTAGCAAGCGCGAAGCGGAAGTCAATAAACTTTTGCAAGACACTTCTGATGCTCGTAAATTACATCAGGAGTTTGGTAAGACGGTTGAGCCGTATCGTTCGCTGATGGCGTCGCAAGGCGTACAAGACCCCCTACAAGCGGTAAACGGTTTGTTAGAAACCGCCGCCGCGCTGTCTATGGGTAACACACAACAAAAAGCGCAACGCCTTGCCGGTTTGATTAAACATTACGGTATAGATATTGAAGCTTTAGACTCGATACTCGCCGGTGAAGAACCCCAAGCCGATAGTAACGGGCAAATGCCTAGCCAGTTTGAAGAAATGTTAAACCAACGGCTTGCCCCGTTCGAGCAAGAACGCCAACGTTCAAGACAAGAACAAGATTACCAAGTCAAGCAACGTGCGGCAAGCAGTGTAAACGCGGTAGCACAGAAAGAATTTTTTAACGATGTGCGTGTCGACATGGCTGATATTGTAGAGCTTGCGACCAAGCGTGGGCAGACGATTACTTTGGAACAGGCGTATGAAAAAGCAGTAATGCTGAACCCTGAGATTCAGAAAGTAATACGCGGGCGCGGTACGGCTAAAGAAATGGGGCAACGTCAACTAGCGGCGTCAGGGATACGTGGAAATCGTGGGGGAGTACCAAGTGACAACGGTAATTTAGACCTACGTTCACAGCTAGAAGCAAACTGGAACGCGTCGAGTACCGGTAGGACTTGACACCGTTTAAACAGTGTATTAGGCTAGGGTAAAATAAAACCTGAAATAGACATTTAGTGCCACCTGCAAAGGACACTCCAAGTAGTCTCAATTTCGGTTTTTTAAACCCTAGCTTTTCGCCCACTGTTTAAACAGAGCGACATAACAGCAACGGTACATAAACCTTAATTTAACTTTATTGGAGCATTAACATGGCTTTTGCAAACCCGAATATCTCGGACATCATGGCTACTACGATTGAAAACCGTAGTAAAAAGATTGCCGACAACGTATCAAATAACAACGCGCTTTTAGCCCGTTTAAAGAAAAGTGGCAAAATTAAAACCGTTTCTGGCGGTACTTACATTATGCAAGAGCTTTCATTCGCTGAAAACTCTAATGCGGGTTGGTACTCAGGTTACGACATCCTACCTACGGGTGTAAGTGATGTATTGTCTGCCGCGCAGTTTGATTGGAAACAAGCCGCGGTACCGGTTGTCATCTCTGGTCTTGAGCAGTTACAAAACTCAGGCAAAGAAGCGATGATTGACTTGATGGAATCGCGTTTATCGGTTGCTGAAAAAACCCTTGCTAACCTTATCACCGGTGGTTTGTACTCTGATGGTACTGGCGCAGGCGGTAAAGAAATCGACGGGCTTGATGCCGCGCTACCTGTTGACCCAACTGCCGCACCTTACGGCGGGATTGATGGCGACACGTTTGCATTCTGGCGTAACGCGGTAAGTGACCAAACAGCCGCTAACGGTTTAGACCCTACTAAAATTCAAGGTTACTGGAATATCTTGTGGTCTGAGCTTGTACGTGGCCAAGAACGTCCTGACCTTATCATGGCTGATACTCAGGTATGGAATGCGTACATTGCTTCATTACAAGCCCAACAACGTTTCACTAACACTCAAAGTGCTGATGCAGGCTTTATGAGTGTTAAATTCATGGATGCTGATGTTGTGCTAGATGGTGGTATATACAACGGTTCAAATGGTTCGGGCGCTCCAGCAGGAACGGCTTACTTCTTGAATACTGATTATTTACATTACCGTCCACACGTAAACCGTAATATGGTTCCGTTGTCACCTAACCGTCGTTATGCGACTAACCAAGATGCCGAAGTGCAAATCATTGGTTGGGCGGGTAATATGACGTGTTCAGGTCGTCAGTTCCAAGGACGCTTTGACGCTAACGGCTAAACCCAAAAGCGTTTAAACGACTTATAAGCCCTGTTGCGCATTCGCGGCGGGGCTTTTTTACTTAAATTAGAGGATTTTATCATGGCTAAGAATTTGCCAACATATACATTAAACGCAGTTGCGGTAGCGGCGTTAGACGATAATTACCCCGCCGGTCAGTTTGAAGGTGGTATGAACTTAGGCTCTAATTCTGGAAACATTGGTATTTGCACCGGTGTCGCAGACCCTAAAGAAAGCGACTTTTCACGTGTTGAAGACACCGCCGCACATCCTACGCAACACATTGGGGGTAACGGTCTAGCCGTCGGCGCGACTACTGATTTCCCGCTAAAAGTGGTTAACGGTGCGGATATTAATAACACCGTTGCGTTTGTTGAAGCAGGTGGAGCAGTGGCAATAGATGCAGTAATCGACGCAACTACTGGTGCGCGTAACCGCACTGGTCAAGCGTTAGTTTCTGGTGATTGGGCATGGGGCGAGATACCCGTAGCGTAATGTTTGTCAAAATCTGATAGGTGGCATATACTGTAACCTCGTTTAAACAGGAGTTATACAAATGCAACAAGCAGATTTTGATCACACTTTATTTGAATCGGGTAACAATGCAGGTGATGCGGCGTTACTCGTAAAATTTTTTCACAAAACAATGCCCGACAAAGAAAAGTCAGCAGAGGAACACCGCGCAGTATTTAAAGATGTAGAGTACGTCGACATTCGTGTCGCGGGTAGTCGTACATCAAATGTTTGTCGCCCTGCTAGACCTGCTGATATTAGTCGTTTCCCTCGCCATTATGAAGCGTTTAAAAACCGCCAAGAAGTGCCGTTAGAAGGTACGCCACTTATCGAATGGGCTTTGATTAGCCGTTCTCAAGCCGAAGAACTGGCGTTTGTTAACGTCAAGACGGTAGAGCAATTAGCGGCGCTTGCTGATAATTTCGCAAGTCAACGTATGGGCGGGTACGATTTAAAAGCTAAGGCTATAAAATGGCTAGAAGCGGCTAAAGAAACTAAAGTACCTCTAGCGATGCAAGAAAAACTAGACGAAGCGGAAGAACGTGCCGAAGTCGCTGAACAACGTGCAAACAAGTTGGAGTCTACACTTCAACAAATGGAAGCACGTTTAAACGCGATGGAGACAACAAGCGGAAATTCCGAACAGGTTGAACTAGATGTACCCAATACGTCCGAAGTCCGTACATCACGTGCCAAAAGACGAACTACCAAGGAATAGAAAATGACAATACAGACCTCAGCCAGTGTTAACGAGATTATCAATACGGTAGCGGCTGAGGTCGGTTTAACGCCGTCCGTTGACCCCTATTCAAGCGCAGATGATAACTTTGTTCAGATGCGCTACCTTATTAACTCAGTCGTAAAACAGCTTGTACGCTCGTACGATTGGGAGTTTCTACAAAAAGAACACCTTATCAGCGTACCCGTGGGTAGTGTTGGTGAGTTTGACTTACCTCTTGATTTCGTACGCATGATTGACCAAACAGGTTGGGAGCGCACAAACAGAAACCCCATAACTTCACTATCAGCCCAACAGTGGCAATACCTTAAAGGTCGTGATTTAGTTTCTGAAACTATATACGTGAATTTTAGACTTGCACAGGGTAAGTTTAATATATTCCCCTCGCCTACGCCTGCGGGTTTAGAGATAGCATTCGAGTACGTATCTAATCTATCAGTTTTATCAGGTGACTCAGGTACGCCCGCTAAAGCTATATTAACCGGCGGCGACATCCCTTTGTTCGACAGTTACTTAATGGAATGCGCACTAAAAGTAAAGTTTTTAAACGCTAAAGGTTTTGACTCTAACGCCGCACAGCTTGAACTTGTGGAAGTATACGAGCAGATAACGGCGGGTGATAAGAGCGCACCGATATTAAACGCAGGTCGTGGCAATCATGGCGCTAGACTTTTGAATACTTTCAATACGAGTGATACGAATTATGGCACTTCAACGTAAGTCGTTTAAACGCGCTATAACGCCAACTGCTCAAGTGGCTAGTTTCCCCGCGCCTAGCGGTGGAATGGATGGCCGCGCTCAGTTATCACGCCCTAACCCTGATTTAGCGGTATACACGTACAATCTAATGTCTGATGAAATCGGCATGAAAGTACGCAAGGGCTACCGCGAATGGGCAATTGATTTAGAGACTACCGACGGTTTAGGCGTAAGAACCTTAATCCCTTATGACCCGTCGACGGTAGACCCCTCAGAACAACGACTATTTGCCGCGACTAACGAAGGTATTTGGGACGTAACAACGCTTGACACTCCGGTATCAAAGATTGCGTTCAATAACGTTTCAGGCAGAGCAGGTGTCGGGGTGTTTCAACACTACGTAACCGATGCAGGTGATGACCTTTTGTTCTACGCAGACACCGAAAACGGCTTATTCACATACACAAGAGATACTGATACTTGGGCGCAAACTACTGGCATAACTGGCATAGACGCTGAAAACATTGTATTTGTAGTGGTTCATAAACAACGTATTTGGTTTGCTTTGCGCAATTCTTCTGATGCTTACTACTTAGATGTAGGGGCGATTGCAGGTGCGGCGACGTTATTCCAGTTCGGTAACAAGTTTAAACGCGGGGGTATACTGCAAGGTTTGTTCAGTTGGACTATCGACGGCGGTTCAGGTATTGACGATTATTTAGTCGGTGTAAGTTCAGCCGGTGATGTACTACCTTACCAAGGTGCTGACCCCGAAGCTATTGGCGCTGATGAATGGCAACTACGTGGCGTATATTACGTCGGTCAAATTGTTGGCGGTGTACGATGCGCAAGCGAATTTGGCGGTGACTTACATATTTTATCGGTGCAAGGCATAACGCCACTATCCCAACTATTGCAAGGTATTGGCGCTCCGTTAAGTACCGAAGGTATTGGCGCTAAAACTGCGTATTACCTACGTGAAGATATTAAACTTTACGCAGGCGAACTAGGTTGGGGCATTAGCTATTTTCCATCTATATCGTCTATGGTCTTAAGTACGCCGGTTAGGAATAACGGGCAGTTTTTGCAGTATGTCTATGACATCCCTAAAAACTCTTTCGGTTGGTGGCGTGACATCCCTATGCGATGTTGCGTGGAGTGGAAAGGTACGCCGTATATCGGCACGTCTGATAACCGCGTGTTAATAATGGACGCAGAACTCGACAACGTAAAAATAACCCCACCAGTTGGCGTGATGCAAAACGGCGAAGCTATAAAATTTTCAAGTTTGTTTTTCTTTGGCGACTACGAAAGCGGCGGCATGTTTAAACGTGGTGTTAGCGTTCGACCTGATTTCATGTCGTCGGATGCGCTAAGCTACCGCGTTAAATTTTCATATGACTATAACCGCACCGAATTGGCAGATACTACATCGCTTAGTTTTGAGGGCGATTCACGGTGGGACAACGCTTTGTGGGATAACGCCGTATGGACGAGCAACGTACAAACTAACCGACAAACTTTAGTCGGTGGTTCAGGCATCGGTCGCAGACTTGCGATTGCGGTGCAAGGTTCAGCGCAAGCCGACACGTTTTTACAAAGTTATGATGTGATGTGGAATACTGGCGGTATGCGATGAATGTAGGCTTTCGTTCTATTAACAGCGAAACCGATTGGGATTGGTTCACCTTGCGCAATCCTGTGCAATTGATACCTGATATGACGTCTATACTGGCGTATGATAAAGACACAGGCGCACTTTTAGCAGGTTGCGTCATGGATAATTGGACTGAAACGAGTTGCCAAGCGCATTTATGCATAGACGTACCATTAGCGGTTAAGCACGGTTTTTTGAACGAAATCGCCGATTTTGTGTACAATACGGCAGGGCGGCTAATGATACATTCGTTAGTACCCGCAGATAATTTAAAAGCGTTGTCAGTTGATAAGAAAATTGGTTTTAAAGAAGTGGCAAGGCTAAAGGATGCGTTTAAACAAGGTGTGGATTACGTCTTGCTTGAGTTGCGTAAAGAAGATTGTAAATATTATAGAGAGGTATCCTAATGGGTAAGTCAACACCAAGAGCACCAGACTACCAAGGTGCGGCAGAAGCGACAGGCGAGTCAAATAGAGAAGCTATCCGCGACCAAACGTGGGCTAATCGTATCGACCAAAACAACCCGTGGGGTAGCTTATCATATGGTAGCGAACGTGTTCGTGACCCTGCAACCGGTGAGTTTGTCACCAAATGGACGCAGAATCAAACACTCGCGCCAGAAGCGCAAGCGGCGCTCGATTCACAGCTAGGTATAGACCGCGCTAAAAGTGAATTTGCAGGTCGTTTAATGGGACGCGCAGGCGGTACACTGCTACAAGATACCGATTACGACAAGTTTCAAAAGATGGCTGATGCGCCGCAAGTAACGCGCCGTGAATTAGGTGTGCCAAGGTACCAAGGCGGTAGCAACGGTATGAAAGCGCCTAGCGAAGCTCAACTACAAGCGCAGTTACTTAGGAATACTCAAAATGGCTAAACAGCAACCAAACTCAGCAAGCCCGATGTATGAAACGGGTATGAACATGCCGATGAATCAAGGTAATCTAGGCAATATGATGCAGACTACGGGGTTAGGCACGCCAGAAAATAACTTTATAAGTGGCGGCACTAAAGCAAACGCTAACTTTTCACAGCCTGCGATGCCTTCATACGGTGGTCGTAATCCTATGATGGATGATGGCTTCGGTGATAGTAGAAGCTTAACCGTACCCTTCCCAACCAACCCTTTTCCAGATTTAGGGGGTGGTATGGGTGGCGGTTTTCCATCGGTAGGTAGTCCTTCACCTGTTTACACGCCGCCAACCCCGTCAGGTGGTTCGGGCATGTTCGGCAACAATGGCAGTTTAGGCGGTAACACCGGTATGCCTGCGTTAGACCCTGTTAACGGGTTAGACCCTTTAGGTAACTTAAATAACGACCCTTTTAACAGCATAAACGGGCAAAATGGGCAAACACCTTCTGCGCCAGTCGCGCCGAATGACCCTACTATAAGCAACCCGTCTACCGGCGGTGGGCAACCGGCTACGCCGCCTGCATACACGCCACCACCTATGCAACCATACGTAGCGCCGCCTAGTATGGATACTACGTATGACAATATAATGGGTGATTTTAATTCGTCTAGTGATTATCAACAGACGGATTACAGTGGTAACAACCAACAGTTGTCAACGCAAGGGCGTGGAATGTCGGCTAATGCAGGTAGTTTTTTACCTGAACTAGATTACATCCCCGAAGCGACAAACAATCAAACGGCGCGTAACGTAGGGCAAGGTTTAAACGATGTCTCACTCGCGCAAGATGGTCGCCAGAGCGCCGAAGATTCTTTGTACGGGCAAGCAACGTCGCGCCTAGACCCGCGTTTTGAGCAAGAGCAAGAGCAATTGCAAATTGACTTACGCAACCGTGGGCTTTCTGAGGGCGATGCCGCGTATGACGCCGCTATGGAAAACTTTAATATGGGTAAAAATGACGCGTATAACCAAGCGAAGTTTAGCTCGATTAACCAAGCAGGCGCAGAAAGTGAGCGCGACTTTGGCATGGAGTCAGAGCGTAGGGCGCAAATGTTCGGCGAACAAATGGGAATGTCACAAGATGAAATTTCTCGTTTGCAACAGGATATGAGCCGTCAAGAACTCATTCAACGTAGAGCAGGCGCAGACCAAGAGTTGTCACTCGCAGACCAAGAATTGATGCTACGCGGTGATGCTCAGATGTTTGACCAAGAAATGACGCAAGCAGAGTACATTAACCGATTGCGTAGTAACCAGATTGGCGAGGAAAATACACGCCGTAACCAGACGCTTAACGAGCTAAATGCGTTGCTTAGTGGTGCGCAAGTTGCACAGCCTGACTTCAACGGTTTCTCGCAAGCAGGGAACGCAGGCGGTGTAGACTACACAGGCGCGGCACGTGACGCTTATAGCGGGAGTGTTGACCGTTCAAACATACGTAATGGCGCGTTAAACAACGCTATAAACGGTGCGGGTAGTATCGCGGGTATGTTCAGTGATGAACGCTTAAAAGACAATATTCGCAAAGTTGGTGAGACAAACGGGTTTAACATCTATACTTGGACGTGGAACAACCTAATGCCAGAAGTGTTTAAACGTGGTATGAAGGGTGTCGGGGTAATTGCTCAAGAAGTTGAGAGAATAATGCCTGATGCAATAATTCAAGATAACTCAGGCTTTATGAAAGTCGATTACTCAAAAGTTTTAGGGGAATAATATGCAGAATTTCAATCCACAAATGCCACCGTCAATGGATGCGCAAGGCGCTCAAATGTCGCCGTTAGGCGCTCAACCCGCGCAACCTGCGGGTAACATGGGGCAAATGAACGGTATGGACTTAGGGCGTATTATGGAGTTTATTAAAACCCTACCCCCTGCGGAACAAGAACAATACCTTGCGCAAATCAGTCAAGACTACGCGGGTAAAAGTTCTGCACTTGACGAGCAAATGGCGTCAGCCAATGCACTTCGCGACGCACCACCGGTAAACGGTCAAGTCGTAAACGGTGTCTTAGTAGGCGGCGGCGGCTTAGAAGGTGTAGCCCGTGGTATCGGCATGTATAAAGGCGGTAAAGAAGCGAAGCGCATCGCCGAGGAACGTAAAGGTTTGAGCGCAGATAAAGAAGCAGGTATTCAAGGCGCGATGGCGGCTATTCTACGAGGTGCGTAATGGCTACATATGATGAAATACAGGCGTTGATGGGTGGTCAAGTTGACCCTAACAGTCAAGAAGCGATGGCGCAAGCCGCCGCGTTACGTGGGCAGTTAGGTGACGCCGACTTAATGAGTTTATCAACTATCGGACAACTGCAAAACTACGGACAGACGCAAGGAAGTGCAGTGCGTAGCGCGGCAGGTGAAAGAGGGCGTTTAAACAGAGCCTTAGCAAGTGAGAAGCGTAACGACCAACGCACGTTAAACACCGAGGGTAGAGCGTTAAAACGGGCTATCGAAGCTGAAAACCGTAAAGCAGAACAGTCGAGCGTTGAACGCGCCGAAAATTTTGCGAACCGTGTCACGCTTAATAATCAGCAAGAGACACAGCGCCAAAATGCAGGTCGTCGCGTTCCTGAAACCTTTATCAGACCCGACGGCACAGAAGTTATTTATGATGTTGATACTAATAGCGGTCAAGTGTTTGAACAGGGTGCAGGTTTTGACGCTGAGCCTATAACGCCGGATGGTTTACGACGTAAAGAGCGTCAAGGTAACTCGGCGTATGACGGGCGTGGTACGGGTTGGTTAACATCCAGAGAACGTACAGCTTTTGAAGACCAATCAAAGCGTTTCATGGGTGCAGTAGGTGTCATTGATAGTTTCAAGCCGAAGTTTTCACAAAGTACCATAGGCGGTAAAAAAATAGAGGGTGCGCCGTTTGCTAACGAACTAAGCAACTTTGTAGCGACAAATTCATCTTTCTTATCCGACGACGACCAAAAAGCTAAAGCGGCATGGTGGCAAGATTGGAGAAACTTCTATGAGAACCCAGAACGAAACGAATTGTTTGGCTCTGCGTTAACTGAATCAGAACAAAAAGCATGGAAAGCGGCGAACATTAACCCAAGTATGGACGCGGAACAAATACAAAGAGGTATAAATTCCATAAACGAGATAATACAACGTAAAATGGAAGTATCCGCAGAGAATGTGCGCATAAAGGGTGCGGGAGAGGACTACATCCAAAATAATTTACGCTTTATTACTGGCGGGGATGACGAGCTTAAATCACGTAGTCAAGTTACGCCGCAAGCGGGTATACAAGACGCACCAGAAGAAGCGTTGCAAATGTTACGTGATGACCCCGAATCTGCTGATTTTTTTGAATACCAATTTGGGTACCTACCAGAGGGGTTTAAGTAATGGATAACCCGTACGCTAAGTTTAAAAAAGCACCGAATACCGCTAACCCTTACGCTAAGTTCGCAAAACAAAGCGCACCGGTAACGCCTGAACCCGCAACGCAACCTGAGTTTGAGAGTAACTGGTACGACGCGCCACGTGCGGCACTTGAGGGCATGACCTTTGGGTTTGCCGATGAAGTGGGCGCAGGGGTTGCGGCAGGCGCTTACAAGTTGTTAAACGATACTGACCAAAGCTTTAGCGACATATACCGTGATATGAAAGGCGATATAGAAAGCGATAAAAAAGCGTACGCAGATGAAAACCCACTAACCGCACTAGGTTTAAACGTGGGCGGGAGTATCGCAAGTGGGGGCGCATTGTTTAAAGGTCTTGGCGCACTTGGCAACACGGCAACCAACGCGGTTAATGCGTCGCGTGGCGGTAGCGCAGTTACTCAAGCGGCTACTAACATTGCGCGTCGTTCGCCCCGACTAGCGAAAACGCTAGGTGCGGGGGGTAAGTTAGCAACCGTGGGTGCAATTGACGGTGGTTTAACAGGTGCGGGTATTTCTGAGAACATGGATAACGTGGTCGATGACGCTACACGCGGTGCAATTATCGGCGGGGTTGCTTCACCTATATTGGGCGGTGCAGGCGACTTAATAAATCGTGCGGTAAGTCCGGCAATTAAGCGTAGGATAGCGCAAAGTTTAGACGCGCCGGACGGTACCTTTACTGACCTTAACTACCTAGCAGATGAAGGTAGTGCAATACAAAACTTATACCAAAAAATAGTCGCACCTGCGATTGGCGGGGGCAGTATACGTGACCGTAGTAGGTTAGTGCTTAAAGGTGCGGAAGAAGGCGTCGAGCAAGCGGAAGACGGTGTCACGCAAATAATGCGCAACGCCGATGCAGTAAACCTGCGGGCAGATGATGCGGGCGAATTAGTAACCACTGCTAGAGGGCGTTTAAACAAGGCTAAAGAACAAGTACAAGCGGCAAAAAATCAGCGTGCTATGGAGCAGGACGCTACGTTTAGGTTGCAGGTACGCGATGAAGCTATACCCCCTAACACGCCGCCCGACCTTGTTGCCGCTATACGTAATGCCGACGGTTCAGAAGCTAACCGTTTATTACGTGAAGCAAACAGAGATTATGCGTTTCAAGGGGTTAAGCAAGCGCGGTTTAACGTTAACTTAGACACCTTGACAGACGACATACTTAAGAAGTACGGCGCTAATTTAGACGCTGACGGTAAAGGCGTAGTCGGTAAAATATTGCGCGAACAATTTGCCGGTGTACGTATGCCGCAATCGCCTAATGGTTTAATGAACCGTCAAACAGGCGAGGTTACGGGCGACGTATTGATGAATGCGCGTAACGCTCTTAGAGTACGTGCAAACGCTATGTCAGACGGTGGCAAAGGTTCGTTAGAGTCTTTCGTATTGAAAGATGCGGCGGCTGAAATAGACGACTTCATGGTGCGTCAATTGCCTGATGATGTAGCGGCGGCATTCAACGCAGATAAAGCGGCGTATGCGGCAAGTGAAACCTTTAGAGGGGCTACCGAGACAGCTTCAAAAGCTAACAACGGTTTCGCCACTACTGAACAGTTGTTGGCAGAACGTTTAAAGTCACAACGGCGTAATGTTGGTCAGGGTCAAGATACTATAGCCGAACGTGCGCAACAGACCATGCAAGAAAAACAACGTGTTTTAGAACGTGCTTTAGCGGCGCAAGAAGAAGCGCAGGCAGGTGTGGCAAGCGCGTCAGAAGGCGTTAAAACGATACGACGTGAAGCTCGGGACGTTAGACGTGGGCTACCCCAAGCAAGAGAAGCCCTAGACGCTCAAAAAGGCGCACTTAAAGATATTAAGGCTAAAACGCCAAATCTAAACCCTGCGGCACATGAGAAAGCTTTAGCCACTATTTTGCTAGGGAGTGTTTTAACACCAATCTTAGGTATTAAGGGTCTACCGGCAGGTGCGGGACTAGCAAAAGGATTGTCGCTTAAAACAACTCAGCGTATCATTGCGGGTCAGAGTATAGGGCAAGAACAAGCGCGTATACTGTTTAAGAATTTAAGCGATGCGGGTGTGCCTGATGCGGCTATACGTGCGGCAAGTCGTGAAATTGTAGTTACCACTACCGAACTAGACAACGGGGATAGCGAAAATGAGTAGAGATGCGAACGGAAATTACACCTTACCGGTGGGAAACCCTGTTGTTGGTGGGACGTTAATCGACGCAGAATGGGCTAACACAACACTAACCGACGTTGGTGACGGGCTTACAAACTCCATAGACCGTGACGGGCGTGGCGGTATGCGTGCGCCTTTTAAAATAACAGACGGGAGTGCGCTAACTCCGGCAATGGCGTTTGTTAACGAAGCGGCGACGGGTTTTTACCGCGCATCTGAGGGCGACTTTAGACTGAGCATTAGAGGTTTAGACGCCTTACGCATGGTAGAAGGTACTAAGTTTACTCTCTTGTCAAACGCACAACTGGCATTCACAGGGGGCGTTTACACGTTCGATAACACCGGCTTACAAGTACTAAGCGGTGAGCTGTTTATCGGGAGTGCGGCGACTGGCGACCGCGTGGTCATCGAAACTGAACTTGACGCGGTAATCAGCGATGTAAACACGCTTGATGGTCGAGTGACCAGTAACGATACCGACATCGTCACAAACACCAACAACATTGCGACAAACACCAACGACATCGCCACAAACACGACAGGCGTAACCGCCGTTAACAACCGCGTAGACAGTGTTGAAACAGCCGTAAACACACTTGACGGGCGCGTGGACAGCAACGATACTGACATAAGCGGTCTTACAGGGGATTTAAGCGCATTAAATGGTGAGGTTGATACCAACACTAATTTACTTGCAACAAGAGGCACAGCGTTTGATGCAGACGTACAGACGAACGCTTTGGATGCCACAGCAGGACGATTATTAACGGTGGGGGCTTTTGGCTTAGGTCTTTTTGATGGTGTTACTTATCCTCAGACCAGTCTAAATAACGCAGAAGGTGTTGAAACAGGCTTTTATCGCGTCCTCGGTTCAACAACTAATGCACCGTCTTCGGTAACAGGTGTGGTAATACATCAGGTGAAAAGTGTATCGCTGTCTCAGTTTACGCAACGCTTTATCGGGATAGACGGTAGTTCATTTTCTCGCGGAAGTAGCGGCAACACACCAAGCAACCCAACATGGTCTGCATGGCAACAAGCGGCTTCTGTTGCTTCGTTAAACTTAAAAGCGGATATAGCAGACCCTAATTTTACAGGGCAAGTTAGAATACCTACTGGCACTGCGGCTTTGCCTGCACTACGTACATCTGGTGACTCGAACACAGGCTTGTTTTTCCCTGCGTCAGACACATTGGCGTTTGCTACTGGCGCAAGTGAAAGAATGCGTATAAACGCATCAGGAAACGTTGGTATTGGCACTAGTTCGCCAGCAGCAAGGTTAGTTGTTTCTAAGGATGATGAAAATTGGGAGTTTACAAACGGCGTAACAACAGGCTCTTTCAATGGTGGTGTATTAGAATACGTAAACAGGAATAGTAGTTTGGTTCGCCCAGATATGAATTTCTTTGTGTCAAACTCAGGAAATTATAAATTCTATACTGGCGGTTCAGAAAGAATGCGAGTTGCCACTAATGGCAACGTAGGTATTGGTACGACTAACCCTATAAATACTTTGCACATAGAGGCTCCGACCCCAATAATAAACCTACAGGATACTAACAACACAGGGATTGCGGTAAACTCATTTATTAGGTTTACCGATGCTAACGGCGACCAACAAGCTTATGTAGGCTACCCAACCACAGCTAACGCTGATTTTATTATAAATAATGACTTAGGTGACTTAGTTTTTAGGTCGGGCGGCAGTGAAAGAATGCGCATGGACGCATCTGGTACGGTTAAAATTGGCACTAAAGAAGTCGGCTACAATCAAGTTGATGTGGCTACACAAAACACCACAAACACAAACTTCGGTGCGAGTAATGGCTACTATACCAAAACGACTAACAGCGCGATTAACTTGACTATTGCTTCATCTTTACCCGTTGGTGGCGTTATAACGTTGTCTAACACTGGTACGGGCGCGGCTACTATCATCCCAACATCAGGCGATACGCTAAACTGGTTTGGCGGTGCGGGTGTGGTCACGGGTAATAGAGCGTTAGCACAGGGCGGCATGTGTACGATTGTGCGTCGCAGTGCGTCGCTAATCGACATCACAGGTTCGGGGTTAAGCTAATGGCAGTAATGACACAAGTATTACTCGGTGTAAACGCATCGAGCGTGGTTGCGGGTGAACCTGTAAACTTTAACCCCGCTAGTGCCGCGACCTCTACAACGAACCCTTTAGATTCTGCGGATTTTACCATTAGGCAAAACGGTACTTACGATGCAAATACTGACGGTACTTGGGTTGACGACGCGGCAGGGCTTGATTCGGATAAATACGAGGTACGCGCGGTGCAAAACACTGGTGATGCCGTGTCGGGTACGCTTAATTCATGGATAGCCATTAGTGCGCTAGGTACGACATGGACGCTTACGCCGCCAGTAGAAGCAGGCACTAAAAATGCAAACGTTACTGTGACTATCAGGCAGAAACTAAACACTGATAATACAGACAGTATTGTCGTTACATTTACAGCAACTAATCTAGGTGGCGGCGGTACGTAATGCGGTTAAAAGCACTAGCAAGATTATTAATTTTCTTACCTCTGGCGCTTATTGTGTTGCCAATACCTACCGCTTGGGCAACGTTTAAACGTCTTGACAGGTTGCCTTGGGGTTTAGACCCTTTGTTCGGCTGTCGTGAGGATGGGTGGAACGGTACAGGGTGTGACCCCGACTTCCCAAGGGTGTTTTGGCGTAATGTGGATGGGGTGACTGTGCAAGGGTGGTACCCCGATTACCTTGGCGTGATATGGAGTGACTTACCCTTCGTAAAACGTTGGTGGTATGGGTATCGGTGGTGCGCGTGGCGTAACGTGTGTTGGAACTTACGCCTAACGAATTGGTTTGGTACAAGTATTCATTACAACGATATACGCCTTGTTGATTTTAGAACTGAGGGCGACGAGTTAACCGCCGTGTGGTTCAGCAAAATTGACGGTAAGCGCAGGTACTTTAAACGTCGCAGGATATTTGGTGTACTCATAGACTTCGGGTACGAGTTCCACTTTCCTTTCTTTGATGAAAAACATCCGTGGTACGTGCGAGTACGTAACGAAGGATATACTTTTGATGTCGCACCGTTTAAAGACCGCTCAATCCCGAGCATAAGACCGAGGTTTAAATTAAATGACTCAAATTAATTCAGATAGGAGACACATAGGTTATATGTCAATACTCCACAATTACATACTACCGTCAGCATTAGCGGCGGCGGCGGCTTATCTAGGGGTGTCGGTTGCAATTAACACCTTAACCATAGATGGCGAGTATATGAAGCGAGACATAGAAGCTAATAAAACTGCACTTGTGCAAGTCACTAATAATCAACTTTTAATAGCCGAAGTGATGGGTAATATGCAACTGCAAGAGAAAGACGTTGAAGTTTTGAGGAGTGATATTGCTCGAATAAAAGACAGGTTGCGGGTGCTTGAGGGGGATACACCGCTATGAGTACGATAATAATCAACAGTGCGGTTGCGCGGGATTGCACCATCGGTATTTTACAGTGCGGCGACTTCCGTTGCTTCACCTTAGAGTTGCCTTGGCTTAGAAACGCATCAAACGTGTCTTGTATACCATCAGGTTCGTATGAGTATGAAAAACGCCTGTCTCCTACGCTGGGCTGGGTTATCCACATAAAAGATGTCGGAGGGCGAACGTGGATATACATACACGCAGGGAACTTCACGCATCAGATACAAGGGTGTGTGTTGGTCGGGGATATGATTAAAGACATTGACAAGGATGGTATACCCGACGTTGGCAACAGTGACGCAACGTTTAAACACCTTATGAAGATTG
>Ga0307978_1000967_pt1 | contig 22486 bp, 27 predicted proteins | sample OrgLakmetage1056_FD_203151 | JGI IMG/M metagenome (GOLD analysis project Ga0307978, IMG submission 203151) | Saline water microbial communities from Organic Lake, Antarctica - #1056 | ecosystem: Environmental > Aquatic > Non-marine Saline and Alkaline > Saline | place: Antarctica: Organic Lake...
AATTCGAGGTGTGCAAAATCGACAAGCACAATGCGCTTGGTTGTTTTTAACAAAAGGAGGTAAAGAACGCCTGGTGGCGAAAAACGAAGAGTGAGTCCGGCTAAGAGCCTGATGCCAGGGGGACTCGCTGGGGCATCTGTTTTGAAATTACAACATCGCTAGAGTTCTGGCAAGTAGAAACTACGCCCTTAGTACGGCGAGAGAGGCATTAGTCGATAATGGATCAACGCCACGAACCCTTTTTCTATTTCCGGTAATCCCCGCCATTGATAGCCTGCACCGTACCTTGACTATCGCCAGGCTCATCCATGATCTCATCTCGACGCGCAGCGTCCGTCCTGTTTCTCGAAGGATTCGCCAGCTCTGGCGTACAAATGGTCACCCTACGTCAGACCGTGCCGTTTGTGGGCAGCTCGATTCTGTGCACTTCGATCATTATCAGCTGTTTTTTGGGTGCGTTGGCTTTAGGCTACTGGTGCGGCGGCAAAACGTCACCGGAACGGTTCTCCCAGTCGTTACTGTGGAACCTGGTCATTGCCATTGCCTTGTTTGGTATTGGCCTGTCCTACCCGTTCACCCGTCTGTTTTTTCTGACCGTCGCAGACCTTACTATTGGCGTGCCAGTGCTGAACAACCCGCTGGTCCACCTGTTGGCATTTTGCCTGGTGATCATGGCCCCCCTGGTTTTCTTGCTCGGCCAGACCGTCCCTTTGCTTCTCAACACGGCGGATCAGAGCACCCAGAAAAGCGAAGCGGCCGGTAGCGCGACTGCCTTGAGTACGGTTGGGAACGTCGTGGGGTGTCTTCTGACTTCCTTGCTGTTGATGTACTTCCTAGGCGTCGGTTATTCGATACTCATCAACTGTTTAATCCTTGGCGTCTGCGTATTACTCGTTCTTCAGCCCGGTCGATTGACCCAAAACAGAATCATGGTTGGCGTGAGCGCTTTTTCTCTGGCCATCGCGTTTGTCGTCAATGTCCGATTACCGGACCAATTGTTTGCAGCCACCACGCCCTACAGCAACATCCACATTGCCCAAGACGAAACCGGCAAGCGCTTGGTGATTAACCGCAGCTCCGCCTCCTATATCGGTGATACCGACCGCAAAGGCTGGCCTTACATCGAGATGATGAAAGACGCCATCTTCGCAGACGACATGACCGGGAAGGACGTTCTCGTTTTGGGTGCCGGAGGATTTACGCTGTCTGCCGAGTACGATGGTGGCGCGAACTTTGTCTATCTGGACATCGATCCAGCGCTCAAATCCGTTGCAGAAACGCATTTCTTGCAGGAGAAGATTGCCGGCGAGTTTATCGCTTACGACGCTCGGGCGTATTTGCTGACCAGTGAAAGGCAGTGGGATGTCATTGTTGTCGATCTCTACACCAACGCCGCCACAATGCCGATGCACACAGCGACGCTCGAGTTCTTTTCCCTTGTCTCACAACGCCTAGCACCTACCGGGCGTGCTGTTTTGAACATAGCCGCCAATCCCAGGCTGTCTGACACCTACTCAGAAACCATGGACAACACCGTTAGAACGGCGTTTTCCCGGTGTGTCACGGACATTACCGGCTATCGCGACGGACTGGAGAATATCGTTTATCTGTGCGGGAAGAAGTCCACGCACGACCGTGGGAGAGTTGCCGGATTGTATCGGGATGATACAACTAGAGTAACGGTTGATGGATATTTGGCGGCCCTTAATGGAACGCCCAAGCAGAAAAGCGGGGCTGAGCATGGCCGGTAGACAGCGTAATTCTGGTAAGCGCGGGGATTGGATATCCGCGTCCGATGTTGGGCGCACCGAGTTCTGTCCCAACTACGTCTATTTGAAGTACAAAGGTGCTCCGGTGTCAGAGAAAGCCGCCGCAGCTCGCCTGATGGGTGATGTCGCGCATGATAAATTGAACCAACAGGCCGTACAGGACAAACGTTGTTACGTTGCAACTTACCTGTACGGAGTGGACGACCCTAGAACCAATGCACTTCGGCGCTTCCGCGATCAAGTCTTGATGGACTACCCCGGCGGTGCCTGGCTAATTCGAAGCTATTACTTCTTGTCTCCGGTGGTCATTGATTTGAGCAGACGTTCACCGGGGCTTCACCGTCTGATCGACTACCTGGTAACTCGTCTGGTTGCCTGGTGCGCCAAAAACGAAAGGAAAAAGAGGTAGCCGCGATGGAATGGTTAGTCGGGTTAGTGACATTAGTAGTAGTGATCGTTGTTGTATGGCTTAATTTTCGTGGATCCGACGACAATAACCTGGGTATTAAAGGGAAACTGGTCTGGACGGATCATGGCAGACAGACGAAACCTTTTTTCAATCGCACATTCGAAGTCTTTGGTAAGCCTGACCTGATGTACCGCACGAAGAATGGCATTCTTGCGGTTGAGTTCAAGAGTCGAAAAGGCCGGGTTTTTTCAAGTGACATCGTGCAGGCAAAGTGTGCGTCCCTGGCCGCACGGGGGGCCGGTTACAAAGTGATAGAAATTCTTGTAAAAACGGCACGAGAGGAGCGTTATATTACGCTGCCACGATCCGACACAGACTTATTTCACGAGATCCAGCCAAAAGTGGCGATGGCGAGGAAGGCCAAACGCGGGGATCAAGTGCCTAGTTTTCCAGAAAGGAATAAATGCTTCTCGTGCGCTCATAATAGTAGCTGTGAGTCAGCCGCTACACGGTAAGCATCGTGATGCTAGCAAGCACAAACGACCGATGATTGGGCGCTAAGGCTCAGTACCGGCCCAAGGCTGTCCCTCTACATTATCTATGATTTGCCCAAATATGAAGCAACCACGGGCCGATCTGGTTGGCTAATCTCCGTGATGGATGAGATCAACCGAAGATCACGAGTAACGGTATGCAGTGCCAGGCAGGCGGGCGGGTCCGGCGGCTTATGCGATGCGTAGAGAACATTTGCCGCCGGCTTACACCACCACCTAATCCAAGCTGCCGACAGTCTGCTGGTCTACACTCTATGGATGCGTTGGGTTTTTCTCACTGCCGACAAGTTTCATAATGATTTAAGTGTTTGATTGAGAGGATTCTATGTGCGGTCGATACAACGTTACAGATTCATCTGAAGTCAGAATACTGATGGAACAACTAAGCCTGTCTGGCATAAGCCCCAGAGCACAACACGACGTGCCACCCGGGGGCATTGGTGAGTTCGTAATTGAAGCGGCCGATGCCCGGTATCTGCGTTCAGGTATTTGGTCCCTGCTGATTGAGCCCAGGCCTGAAGGTCACGGTTACCGGCCCAATCCGAAATTTCACACCTTCAACGCCCGAAGTGATCGACTGACCAGTAGCGCATTCTGGAAGAAAGTATACCCATCCAAACGTTGCATCGTTCCGGTAAGCGCTTTCCATGAATGGCAAGGCAAGCAGGCCTACAGCATTCATCCACAGAATGAAGCCACAGCCTTAGCGGGTCTTTGGCAATTGTGGCACTTTGGGAATGAGCAGATAAACTCCTTCACCGTGATCACGCTTCCACCGCATCCAAGGTTCAGCCACATTCATGCTAAAAGTATCCCGCTGATGTTAAGGCCCGATGATTTTGATCTTTGGCTGGATCCGAATTTTCATCAGGTGGAGGCGTTTCAGAAGCTGATGCAAACGCACATTCCCGCGCCACTGGTGTGCGAGCCGGTGCGCAGTCCGAAAGACCTGAAACCGACGGGGACGGCAGAGATTTTACCGGCAGATTAGAGGGGGACGCTTATCTTGAATGCTGTTTAGTAAAATAAGTGAATATATCAGCAAGCTATAATTACAACATAATGGGTATTATGCGCAGTGCCTTTTAACTTAGCTGCCAAATTTCCCGTGACGACTCACCTCCCGTGCACCGCCTAAATCATCGATAATTTTTAAATCGGCACTGCTTATCAAAGCTCAATAGGCAACGGCATGGTCGATTCCCATAACCAATCCATAGGTGATTATCATGGCTAAACCAACCAACGCACCCAGCACAACCGGCAATCCTTCTGGCGGCGGACGCGGGAATAACACTCCCAAGGGCCGCTAAAAGCACTTCGCTCAGGCCGTCATAATCTGTGCGGCCTGAGTTTTATAGTCAGCCCAGTAAGACGGATAAAGCGCAAAAGCCGGCCGCGTTTCGTGGAGAGCACCCGTAAGGTTGTAATCTTCAAACAGGGCCAACTCGTCTAATATAAATGCGCTCCAAGAACAGGCGACATTTGCGATCATTATTAAAGATGACACGTCGCTTCCGCCTGGAACCAGATTTTTTACAAACTGCTCAAGCTGCTCGGGTTGAGGACGAGTGCCTTGCCGCCATTCACGAAGTCGCGACTGTTTATTTTTTCTAATAGCAACTTTGCGATCGTCACGTGTTTGGCCTGGAGCAAGAGATTGCTTTTCTGGGTCTATTCCTTGAGGGTCCGGCAAGCTCTGAGCGAATTTTGCCCATGACAAAACGCCACCACCTGGTGCAGCATTCTGACGCCATGTATCAAGTAACTGTTTAAAGGGTAACGTAAGATTGCGTCCATAAGACGTTGGTACCATCTCGCCAAACAGACTGTTCTCGATAAGCCACTGCTCATGCTTGCCAATGCCATCGCTCTCTTTGAACCACTGAATGAGATCCAGCGAAAGGTTGCACAGTAGCTGATAGTAGAAATCGATCCGCAGGCGAGTGTAGAGGCCATACAACAAACCAGCCTCATCTTTGTGCGGCTGAGCCATTCTCGATTTTGACGCCGCCCAAATCTGAAGCCCTTGATCAATAAGGGCTGGCTCCACTTCAGTGTGTTGCTTGAAGAAATCGATTAGGTATTCGCACAAACGCTGATCAAAAAATTCTGGTGATGGGTTTTTTTCTCGAATTTCTTGGCCCGTTTGAATAAGTTCCATCTCTTGTTCGGCGCGCCGCTTAATAAACTGCTCAGTGAACGTTTCAGGCCGCGGATCTTTAAAAATACGGAGATGCTCACCTCTGGCAATAAAAAGCCATGAAAGACCGTTCTGGTGCTGCCTGGTTTCCATCCAGGGCAAAAGATAGGAGCTGTTTATGTACTCATATATTTCTGGCGTGGCGACAGAATCTAATAAGTCTTTAATCTGGGCAAAACTCCTCGGCGACACGCCTTCCCTAACGGCTTTTCGCACTGTTTTCGGGTCAATTAGCAGTGGCTGCTCTGGACGATGGCTCAATTTATTGACCAAACCTGCAATACCACCAGACATGCCTAAATACGCCAAGAACTTACTGGCAGGTGGCATAAAAGGAAACGCGCTTTCCGGTAGTCCTATGCGGATTTTTTCAGCCATTCAGGAGTGACCTCATTTTACTAATCGGAGTAATTTATTTCGGTCAGGCCTCATTAGACCAGACGAGGGGTATGAGGAAGTTTTAACCAGTGCAAATACAGCCGTTTTAACGTAATCGCGATTATGCGCAGTAGAAAAAGGGTTAGGCCTGCTGCAGTCAATAAGGTAACCACTCCTTTACAAAGGAAAGACCGATTTCTAGATTGCTAACCCAAGCGTAGCGTAGAACCTCAGGCCTTCATTGAAAGGAAATTTTTTAATTTCTCTTGTCAAACAGCTTCTGAATTTCTGCAAATGCAGAAAGAGAGTTGATGCACCGAGTGATCTTTTTTGATGCATCGCTTGAACCGTCATCTATATCGGCCAGCGCATCCACGAGATTGTCTCGTACAGTATTCGCCCAAATACCGTAACGAGAGGACATTGAACCACCCTCGTAAACCTGATTTGAGGCCGCTCTTTCAAGACGACCAAACAACGGGCTAGTCCCGCCGTCGGGGAATGCATGAGAGAGGATAATGCGGGAATCATCATCATGCTTTCGAATAATCTCGGAAATCTGATCCATCATATCCATTCTCAATAAGCCTTTTAGATAACTCATTTGTAAGCGGCTTCGGAAATAGCCCGTGAGTAACGCCTCTACCGTAGCCTAAATTACGCGCAATTATGAACCTGTGCGCGTCGAGGTAATGGTATAATTTGCGATTCTTCCTTGATTGACAGTTCAATGTGCATCAGCGATCTTGAGTTTAAGTACTGTAGGCGAGGGTGGTGCATCTTCTTTGGGGGGTGAGATCTCCACCTAAGCTTGCAAGATCACTGAAGCAAGGCATGGCAATGAAAGCCTCTTCGGCGACTAACCTATTCAGTTATTGCCATCACACATCGCTAGTTTTGAATACCGCCGAGTTAAGGGGACAAGGCCAATGGCACCGATACGCCAGATCCTAAAACAGTTGCTAGGCAAAGCATACCGAGAGCAACTGAAAATGGAGGCGGATACTCTAACTTATCTCAGCACACTTCCGACCTGTCACCGATTTGTTCTGATAGCCGCTCCAGAGTATGGGGAAGGTGAATATAACTGTGGGATTACCGTACCGGCCATTAAACTCTTGACGTTGTATCGCGAGGAGATTGAACGAACAACCATTTTTTCCCAGGACAGCAAAGTGCGGCGCAGGACCTTGTCACTATGGCTTGAGCAAGCGAGCACCAACGATGGTGAAGTTACCAGCCTGCCGAGAGATGCCTTTCGTGACATCCGGGGCTCGATTCCAGACTGGGTAAAAGCAGATAAGGCACCGGTGTGGTGTTACTCCTGCGAAAACTGGGTTACCGGTATCACAATGACTAAGGAAAACGAGAGCCAAATCGGCAACCTTATCTTTGTCTGGACAGACCTTTGGTACTGTAGCAGAGGTCATAAACTGCACGAAGCTACGCAAGAAATACGGCGGTTTTTCGCAAAAGCTAAGGTCTCTCCTAACCCAAGTTATCTGTAGTGGTTCGTTTGCCTGTCTTACTGGTTCCGAGCCTTGAGCTGCACATCAGCTATAAAGTCTGAGATGCTGTACAACCACGATGCTTGTTGGTTTGTATAAGTTGGATGAATTTTTTCTGGAACGATGAGTTGTAGCTTTTTTTCGCGCATTTGGTCTGTCTGCCGCTCTGAAATCCCAGCTTCGATCGTCACTAGGTATTTCTTTTCCAGTCGATCACCTTCAGCGAGAACTTGGCGCCAACGATCTTTACAGGTAGTTTTTGCACCTAAAAGTGTAAGTTCATCGATGGAGAAAGCTGTATCGTGATATGCAGCGAAACTGGGGAACATCCAGTCAGGCTGTTGTTTCCCTTCAGTGTAGAGTTTTCCTTTACCGGGCTCAAAACCAAGGCTGTGTTGTTCAAAAACTGTTGTCAGGTGATTTTCGAAGGCGTGCCCAGCACGAGATTTCCTGCGGTTTTGAACGCTGAGTGAAAATTTCACAAAGGCATCAACGTCCTCTCCATCCTCTCCAAAACCTTGTTTCAAACGCTGTGAAACGAGATGCTTTTCATAGGCTCTAAACAGCAACTCTTCTCTATCTAGCCAAGCCACTAATGCAGCATCTGCACCATCACGAGAGTCGATGCCCGTTAGATCCCGTGCCAATGAAGACAGAACGTCAGTCTTTGGAAGTTCTTTCGGGAAGAGCTTTAATAGCATATTGAGATCATTATCAACGTCTTCTTGCCGAAATGGATTGATCCCAATTTCCTCTAGAAGCATCCGTATGGGGAGGATCATTGACTGTTCCGGCATTCCTGCCGGTTTCATGTTCGTTGTCAGGTCCGGCAAATCGAAAAGGTGGCGTAGCTGCGTTTCTGCTGCTGAGCCTTTGGGCGTAAATATCATCGCAAGTGAGCCGTCTTTATTCTTTGCGACAACAGCCATATCGCTCTCAGCAATTAGCTGTGTTACCTCATTGCCAGGGTAATAGAGACGGTATTCTGCTGATCGGTTCGGATCAGCTCTCCGTGTGTCATACCAAGTCGCAAAGCCATCACAAATGATAGGAGGAGACTCCTCGTCCTCTGAGTTTTCAGGGATATAGGCATATATTGTCGGGAAGGTGAATGTCGCAGAACCAGTACCAAGGATCTGACCCATTCCAGCTTTTACGAGCCCGCCAATTTCATGTTGATGTGAAGTGTTTGAGGGCGCTGCATCAACAGCGGTCAGATATTTGGCTGCGGCTGCCTCAAAAATCTCTTTTACTGAATCCATCATCGTTCTGCTCTCCAGCAATTTCCATATATTCTGAATCGCCATTGAGCCAGTTTTTGATGCTGGAAACCACTAAGGGAAGTGGTAATCGATGCTTACCTTTTAAAGAACACTCCCAAACTTCGCAAACCCTCCATCCCATCGAGAGTAATTTAGATCGGTTGCTGGCGTCGCGTTTTTTATTAGCAGCTAATTTGCTGGTCCATTGTTCAATATTCGTATCAGGAAGCCTTGAAAAGTGGCAGCCATGGGCGTGCCAAAAACACCCTTGTACTTGTATGGCGGCATTATATTTCGTAAAAACCAAATCTGGCTTGCCAGGAAGGTCTTTTCGATGGATCCGATAACGTAAGCCCTCACGAAAAAGGGCTTTTCGTATTGTCATTTCAGGCTTTGTATTTTTGTTCCTGATCGCCTGCATATTTCGCCGGCGAGTTTCTTTGTCATGCACATCAGCCATCAGGCGGCTTCAGAACTTTTGTTCACAAGCTTTTTTTTTGCAGCAATTATCCGTGGTTTCATCAGCTGAGCTACTGCACGGAATACGGGGACCGCTACAGAGTTACCAAACTGGCGATAAGCTTGGGTATCGGAGACTGGAATCTTAAAGTTCGATTCACCTGGTTTGTCGAAGCCCATAAGGCGAGCGCACTCTTTCGGGGTCAATCTTCGTGGTCGATTTTCCATGTTAGCCTGATTATCGAAGCCTAAAACTGGGTTCCATCCTCGATCGACAAGAATTTCTGAGCCGTCTTTGTGATACCTGGCTGACAACGTGCGTGCTGTATCGTTTGGATGAGTCAGTCCGAAACCGAAACCATTGCCTTTCTTTCGATGTCCTTCGGCGTAATCGAACAGGTACTTCCAGAGATTTTTGGTGAGGATATATTTCGGGTTTATAGCGCTGACAGGCTCCAATATCTCACCAAATGTCGGAACGTGCTCCGGCTTCAACTTGTCGATATCTTTGAGCGTAAAACCTTTATGAATTTCAAGATCGCGGCGGAATCCAACCAGCACAATCCTTTCCCTGTGCTGCGGGACGAAGTTTTTCGCGTCTATGACTTTCAAGTCTCGGGAGCCCTCGAAGTTAACGTCTGCGACTTCGTATCCCAGCTCATTGAGGGTTTCCAGAATTACTCGGAATGTTTTTCCTTTGTCGTGACTTTTAAGATTTTTCACGTTTTCCAACAAGAAGGCCGCTGGACGCTTGGCTTTTAAAATTCGTGCTACGTCGAAAAATAAGGTTCCTTGGGTATCGCACTCAAAGCCATGTTTTCGGCCTAGAGAGTTTTTCTTTGAAACCCCTGCAAGCGAGAAAGGTTGGCAAGGAAAACCGGCCAGGAGTACATCGTGATCGGGTATGGCCTGATCAATATGCCGATATGCGTCTTCTTCGGATAGGTCAAGGTGATCTGAAAGCGTTATCTCCCTGATGTCTTCATTGAATATGTGGTCGTTGGGATCGCTGTGATGGTTTGCTTTATAGGTTCTGACTGCGTACTTATTCCACTCACTGGTGAAAACACATTTACCGCCAATTTCATCAAATCCGCGACGAATGCCACCGATGCCCGCAAAAAGATCGATGAATCTGAATTCGTGGCCTGACTTCTGAAAGGGTTTGGGGAAAAGCCCCTTCAGATGTTCGTATTCGCCATGGCTGAGCTTGGCTTCCGCACGACCTTTTACCCAGCGATTAATTCGCTCTCGATTCCAGGAATCATACCCCAGTCCATTAAGAACCTCGGCCAAGTAGGTCTGATCGTAGATCGTTAGCAATTCATTCACTAAGGCCAAGTCTTCTTCATTTCTCATTGCAACCTCTGGGTCAATCGTGTGATTTATCATCACTAAATTTTCCCTTATTATATGGGGTATTGCCAAGCTCTTTCTCGAAAAATTCTTCTAGGTCATTTTCGCGAATGTTGTTTCACTGCTCCATCGAGTCTGATCGCCGTAACGAATGTTATTTTCAGAAGGCGGTTGCACGAACCGGAACTCTCAATAGTCAGCTGCACTGAGCACTCAAACCCTTACCCAAAATTGTGACTTAACTCTTCAGTTCGATGATGATTATCGATCCGATCCGCGCCGCCTAACACCACGTGAGTTTGAACGGCTAACGGGCTATGGCGATAATTTGATCATTCCGGTTTCCAACCCCCAGGCCTATAAGCAGTTTGACAACTCAGTTGTTGTGCCCGCCCGTTATCAATGCCGTTGCAGAACTGATGGAGCCTCATCTGAAAGCCGCCATAGAGCGGGACGACATTCTGCAGTGTGAGTTACGCATGCCCGTATCTGCGTGATGGTGCCTGATTCTGGTGACTGACGTTCACGATAAAGCGACCCGTAGCCGGAATATGGCGGCCATCAAGGGGAATGACACCAAGCCCGAAATGGTCGTTAGGAAGTGCCTGCGGGCACACGATATGGGCTACCGCAAAACTGCCCGGCACTGTTGGGCAAATCTGACGTCGCGCTGACGAAGTACAAGACGGTACTTTTCATACATGGCTGTTTCTGGCACCGGCACTCTGGTTGCCGGTTCGCCACTAAACCCAAGACTAATCCTGAAGTCTGGGAAGTTAAATTCGCAGGTACAGTAGGGCGCGACAAGCGCAAAACCATCGAGCTTCAGTAGCTCGGCTGGACGGTCATCACACTATGGGAGTGCGGGGTCCGCACTCTAAACTGCAGTGACCTGATTGCAGAGATCAGGAGTAGTCGGGTAGGTACTTGATGAACTAAAAAACGACATCAGCCAAGCCTGCTGCTCCTGTTTATACGTCGCCTGAATGGGTGTCGGCACGATCAACTGCAGCTGCCGCGACTTCATCTCTTCGGTCTGGTCATTAGAGACCGACGGCTCCAATGTGATTGAGTGCTTCAGGGGTATACGGTCTGCTTCAGCCAGAACTTGGCGCCACCGCTCCTTACAGGTCGTTTTTGTGCCCAGTATACGTAGTTTGGACGCCGGATAGACATCATCAATGTAGGCTCCACGACCGGGGAAAAGGAAGTCCGGCTTACGCTTACCCTCAGTCTGCACACCGCGCTCATGTCGGACATCATTTGCCCGTAGAACCGCCTCGATATGGTGTTCAAACGCCAACCCGGCACGCGCTTTGCGACAGTTCTGCACGCTCAGCGACACCTTAATGAAGGCATCGACATCAACACCGCTCTCACCGAAACCGGCCTCAAGATGCTTTTGCACAATGTGCCGTTCCAGCAACCGAAAGATGTGCTCCTCGTCATCCATCCACTTAAGTAATGTCGCATCTGGGTCATCCACAGCAGAAACATCGGTGGAAATAGTCCGTGCGAATGCAGAAAACTCTTTGGTCTTCGGAAAACTGCCGCCAAACTTGCTGACCAACAGTTCAGTGAGTTCGTCATCACCTGATCTGTTTAACTCAAGCTCTATGCCGTAGCGGGCAAGCATCAGACGTATGGGGGCGCTGATCGCTGGCTGATCTATCGGAACCTTTTGAGCCGATTGGTCGTTGCGGCCCCCGCCGCACCGAACAGTGCCTTCAATTGAACCTCAGAATCACTGCCCTGCGGGCAGAAAATCATTAGCATCTTCCGGTCATGGGTTAGGGCTATCAGCATCAGGTCAGATTCGCAGAATATTTCTGCAACCAAGTTGCTGGGATAGTACAACCATTACTCAGGGCTACGATCAGGATCATCGTATCGTGTGTCGCACCATGAAACCTGATCCTCCGCGAGGATCGGGTCTTCGCTGTAGTCGTCCAGGTACACCATTGTGGCGTCAAACTTTATCTTGATGCCGTCGTTAAGCCGTCCAAGCTGGTCGCCTATACCCGCATCCACCAATCCGCCGATCTCATGCTGATTAGAGCTTTGCGGATTAGCGTCCGCCCGGCTTAAGTATTTGATGGCGGCTGCAGCAAAAACGTCAGTCAGTTTCTCAAACATCCGTGGAAACCTATTTCACAATTAGCTATCAATTGGGTAAGAATGACCCAGCCAGATGAAAACGGCCAAGGATGTATGAATATGACTATAGCGAATACTTTTCACGTTTAAACGATGCATTCAATGTTGTGCGATATTCTGGGTGTAACTTGTCCATCCGTTCCAGAAAATTTCGCGGCGTGTTTTGCGCTTTTTATTCTGGTATTCGGCTTTGGAGAAGGTCATCTAGCACATCATAGTAGAGAATCTTGTGCGGTTGGAGATGACACTATTGACGTCGATTTTCAAAATTATTCAAAGATTCCCTTGATAACTCCACAGAATTCCACCACGATCCGCTCCTATTACGCATTACATGGACGATACGCGATGAGCTTGCTGACCCCTTTTGGTCCCCTCCAAGATATTCCCCTAGACAACATTGAGCAGTTAAAAGAAATACTAATTCGGTCTGATAAGAGCAGGATGCTTGAAGGGTTGGTCATTGAGGCTGTATTCAACGAGTACCTTAGCAAGTTGATAGTGCAGGGAATCGAGGTGTTGCCTGTTTCTCTTGTCAGGACTCTGACCGTAAAAAAAAGCCTCAAACCAAGTTCGTCAATTCATGGTGGGTATGGGACTACTCCGAAACGGGACACGCGTCAGCGGACCTGTGTCGCTATCTAGTTCCTTCATCTGGCAATGACGAGTTTCTGTTCGATTGCTATTACGACGAGATGTGTCGGGATTTCTTCATCAAGAAATGGAGAGATCAAACCAACATCCCCATTCAATCGTTCATGTTGGAAAATCGCGGACACTCGACTCCTCGGTTCAGGATCCCGTCGGAGTCTGTGATCGACGAAATCCGCTCTCAGCAGGCCTTTTGGGCAGGGATTTCCAGTTACTACAGCGATAATTTGTTTAAGCATGTTGTGCTGCATCGGTTGTTTAAAAACTGTGCGATACAGCCTTTTTTCGATGGTGTCTGGGATATCGACAGTTTGGTGCGACTGCCAGACAATGCTCTCATGCAATTGGAAGTAAAGCACAAGTTTCCGCGTGTTGAGAAAGATAGTGGAGGCCTCTCTTTCGGCATTAATAATGGCCAATTACAAGTCATGCAAGATTTGGCACGTAGAGGAATCAAGACGCTACACATGATCATGGTGAAGCCAATTTGGAACAAAAACCTCGGGACCGGCTATCTTCTTAATCGGCTCGGAGATCGTAAGAATGTGTTGCTCTTGGCAAAGCTTTTGGATGGAGAGACGTTGAACCAAATTCGTTCAAGGCAGTCATGGCAGACTGGAGCCGAACAGTCGTTCACTGGTAAAGACGGCCAGAAAGCCCGGTATGTTGGTGCTTCCGAGTTCCAGCTTCTCGGGACTCTGGATGATCCGGTTGACGATGTAGCAAGAAACATCAGTCTTGCTGCCACAGGCGGCCTAGACCGGCCTGTCACTGATCAGATGCTGATCGACAACCGAATTCAGTATTAAAAATCTCGCGAATGTCGAATTTGTGTTCGGCGACAATTAGGATGACCGTTCGGCGAACAGAATATTAGCGCCGAACAATTTCGCCGCGCTCCGCAGGGCTTCGATTGTTTCTCTATCTTGATATCCTACCGCCTCAAATCCTTGGCTCGTGTGGAAACGACGAAATGCTAGGATCGTGCGCTGTTCGATAATTTCATCTGCCGTCCCCGCTCTAAATCTCAGGTTGTCTAAAGCGCTTTGTAGTTCTTTTCTGAATTCATCAGTTTTGTGGCGAGCACTCGTCCAACATTGACCATACCAAATGTCACAATAGAGTACACCCATAAGGGATGGTGCAGTGTGACACCTAAAAGCGTCACTATAGGGTGTAAAATGTATTTTGTTACAGTATCATTATCGTAACCACCCTAATGTTACAAAAACACTATGCCCCGTATCGGATATGCACGCGTTAGCAGTGCCAGTCAGGATCTCAACATTCAAATCAGAAAACTGACCGACGCGGGTTGCGAAGTCATCCGATCCGAAACGGTTTCTGGTGCTTCGCGCGATGGGCGCACCGAGCTGGAGACTGTGCTTAAGTTCTTGCGCCGTGATGATGAACTCGTCGTTCATCGCCTTGACCGTCTTGGCCGTTCTACGCGTGACGTACTGAATTTAGTCCATGAGCTGGATGCTCGGGGCGCCTCTTTGAGAATCCTTGAGCCAGATATCACGACGAAAGGTGCAATGGGTCGCATGATGATTACTGCCCTGGGCATGGTCGCGGACATGGAACTGACATTTATAAAGGAGAGGCAACTTGCCGGCATTGAGGCTGCGAAGGGCAAAGGCGTTTACAGAGGCCGACGAAAAACTGTCGATGAAGCCGAAATCCACACGCGCATGGCAAGTGGAAGCACAAAGGCCCAGGTTGCCAGGGACATGGGAATATCACGAATGACGGTTTATCGCGCCTTACAAAAGCAGCCGTCCACTAAGAATCGGTCTGCTTAAAGTTCCGCTCAACAAAGTGTCATAATTTTCAGAAATTCAGAAATTCAGAAATGGTTATGGCTTTCACTATGGGCTGTGCAGCGACAACTAACTTGTCCGGGCCCCGACGGTGATTGAGCAGAAGTCAGCAGACGAGCATAGTAGCCAAACGCCCATCGTAATAGTTGGGGCACGGTGAAGACCTGAACCCGAAAATCAATGAGGAGCCTGTGCCGCTCAACGATTCCATATCCGACCGGACTGAGGAACATTGGCGCAAAATCAGAAGCCATCATTGGAGTAGGAGGAGGTAATCAGCCATCTTACTCTGAACGTTTTCGCGAAACGCCCTGTGCGGACCCGCATGCAGGGTGTTGTAGGGGCTGAGGGTTAAATACCCCCGGCTACCCGATTAGGCTGGTTTATTACTTTTTCCAAGATTACACTCACTGCATGCTGTTACTAGGTTTTTAATAACAGTTTCCCCACCTTTAGACCAAGGCACGATATGATCTACATGTAACGGATACTCCGGCGCAGCCCTTCCACAATATTGGCATTTGTATGAGTCCCTTCGAAAAACTTCGAATCTCAACTTTGGTCGCGCTGTTCTAAGCCCGCGTGGATCTTTAACAGCTTTTTCAGGTACCTTGGATTCTGTCATCCATCTTTTTACAGAGTCAGAATCAGGAAGCACAACCCAACTAGACCCATAAGACCTACCAACCACATCAATAGGTGACTCTAGCCACTCTTCGTTATTTAAATATATAACAAGGGCATTAAATTCATTACTCAAGCTAGACCAATAGTCATCAAGGTCATGAAGAGCAAAGCCAGCTACTGCGGATTTTAGTTGAGAGGCTGTACAGTTCATTATTTGCCTATAACCAGAAATTTTTGCCTTCGCTACAACAGGCCCACCAGACCATTTCATCCATACAGTTTCGCCTTCGCTAATTTTACCCCAGGGGGAAGGTCGTTGATTTTTTCTGGCTTGCGTAAAAACTCCAACTTCTGGCTTGCTGCTAGTACCTGCAACATATTCTGGATTTCTTATGCATATATGTTCTCGCATGATTTAATGCCCAACACTTAGGGTTAAAAAAAGATAGTTAATACGTAAGCGCAGAAAAATAGCGTACCTGATGCAATTATGATTGCGTTAACATACGGGACAAAAAGCCCAATAACTACGAAGCTACACCAAAAAAATGTTTCAGATAACGCTTGAGCGTCCGTCAGTGACCCATAAATCACCGCAAGGACCCAAGCGACGAATCCAGTAAGTAAAAAATGCGCCAGAATATCGTGAAAGCTGCCGGGGCTTTTATCGACTGATCCTGGAGGACCGATAATAAACATGGCAATGCTCCTTTTATTTCTATTTAATCTAGACAGTAACTTGCCAGGGCAATCTCCCTGCTATTTTAAGCCACAATAAAGTCAATGTTTAGCGGTGAACTTTCAATGCACACAAGTTAGCAATAATGCGTTCAAAATAAATTTTACGGTATTTTTTTATTTAGTCAGACCATGTCAATCAGAACGATAATTAAATTTAAATAATTGTTGAACCTGAAATCTTTGGATGACCGCCACTTTATTAAGCAACGAGCTATTCCGTGGGAACAAACCCATAACTACCATCGCTATAAGCACTAATAACATCCCAGCGATCGCCGTCAATCGTTGTATGCCCTACCTTTCGAGTTTGGTAACCATCCTTGATAGTTGAAATCACGTCTGATCGCTTTGTAGGGTATGTGTAAACGGATAAGTCTTCTCCAGAGGCGGAAATGAATCCACCCGTTTTTGTGACTTTGAATTCAATCTGGCTAAACTCAGCTAATCTGGGGTCGTGTATATAACGTTTCGGACCGTTATTTCCATACGGCAACACTTCAATCCACTCAGAGCCTTCCACAACGCCGCTGGCTGGGAGCTTATAGCCGACAGCAAGAGAGGATGTGATTGGTGCAAATTCGTGAGGCTCACCGTGAAGATCAATACCTCGATCGCTGCTATTCACATAATGTTGAAGTGTTTCTTTCACATTCAAAGGCTCGGTAATAATTTCGACACCCTTTGGCTTCAAAGTCATTTTTGCTGGTCTGGGCTGGATATCGGCGATCATGGATCTGTTGCTTGCAGGCGCTCCAATGAGTATTTCCAGGCCCGTATCTGTTTCATAAATAATGGTAGGCAGTTCGAATGGGCCAGTGTATAGATCCGCAAGCTGAAACCGTATGGCATCGATAACACTCTGATTATAAGCCACAGCGCGTTGCGCGGCATCGCGATCTACAGCAGAAGCTCGCTGCTGTCTAAAAGCTTTTGCCACAGAATCTGAGTCGCGATTTTCTACAACTAGACCCGCAGATCCACCCTGAGCGGCGATCCATCGCAACTGCATATCCGCTTTTCTCTTGCGGGTATCGTTAAAAAATTTCTCGCTCCATCCGCACGCAGTGCCATAAACTGCATATGCGATTTTACCATCACCTTCGCCGTCGCTTGCCCATACCGAATTTTCTAGCGTCTGGAGCAACGCAGCGACAATTTCCGGATCCGTAACTGATATCGCTGAGCCTCGACTCGCAGCGTTCACTGCGGAAACGGACATTATAAGTACTAAGAAATAAAAAACCTTTATCACACGCATGTTTCACCTCTATTAGAATTGATAATCGAAATTTCCTAATTCATAACTAATATGTCAAAAAACCACAAGTAAATAGACGGTTAGAGTTCAGCAAAAAAACCGATGCCACCAGCATTAGGGTTAAACTGGTTTTTATCTGCACTCAGAAACTTCGGCCAATGTTTCAGTGAAAGACAATGGGATTGTTCTTTTGCAAGTCGACCCAACATAACTGTCAAACACTGTTTTTGACCTCGCGGATTCATGTGCGCCAAACTTTCCACCACTGAGGGCTCTACGATGATCTGGCTGCCGATGTGTTTCTGCATCTCTTTGGTTGCTGCTTGAATAAGGCTTTCCGCCAAATTGTAACGTTGCGTCTCACTGGGTAAATCAATGTCAAAACAATGAAAGCGGGACAACAGTGGAGGCTCAATCACCTGTCTTGCATTGTTTGCCGTTGCAATCCAGATTATGTGGCTGGCATTGACAGTGACAGACAGACAACGGTCACGAAAATGGCGTGAAGTTTCGGGTTCGAGCAGACTGTACAAAGCTGTACGGGGTGACGTATTGCCCGTTGAAGGCGCCTTGTCCAATTCATCCAAAACAAAAATAGGGCTGAGGTGATCACTCGTTGCCAGCGTATGCAATACATCGCCTGGCTCAGCATTGCTCCATTGGCTATCGGTGCCGGACAGGCTGCCCGCACTACTGGCACTGGCCATATCATGAACTGAAGAAGACACGCAAAGTGCTTCAGCCAATCGATTAGTAAAGTAAGACTTACCAATCCCCGGCTCTCCGTTCAATAAAATCGGGGTGAGCGTCAGAGGCCTGTTACAGCATCGTGCAAAACTTATGGCACTTTCAATGACCTCGATAACGGATCGATAGTTAGGCATTGCTTCCGCAAGTGCCTGCAAACGATCGTCAACGCTTTCGTTGAACTGATAGTTTCTAAGGTTGCTGTTTTTCTGCAACTGACTCAACAAAAACTCGTACTTCTCAGATTTTCTGCTGGGCCGCTTTTTCCCTTCCTCCGGCGAACCTGCAACGACCGATATGGCGTCGTAAGAGTACAACGGGCATCGCCCAATAGACTCTTCAGATGCATCGACTAGGTCAGATTGCGGCATGGGCGCTGCTTCAGAGGCCTTTTCTATTTCACGTTCTAAATCCTGAAAAAAAAGCTCGTTATCAGTGTATTGCATGCTGCTCACCATTTGGATTTTCGGCTGTGTTTTAGTAAGGTAGTATACCTAACCTAATCATCGCAAGGCTTTTATGATGGCAAATATTCATCCTGACTTTTCTAGTATCCTAGAAATAGAAAGAACCGAGACAACTTTAGCTCTGCTGCCACGCCTAGACCGCACCGGGATGCGCTCTCTAAACTTGATTCTTCCCATGGATACCGCGTTAAGGCTCAAGCAAGATGTCATTGGAAGCAGCACGCAGGCTGTCGCAATCATTGCGAGGTGGGTACTGGAATACCTTCAAAGCAGCGGCCATGCCCTAGTTTGGACGGGACAAGAAGAGGCCGGATTTCAATTACTAGCAAACGTTAGCCATCCACGTATCGACGCTTCAAATCGTAAAGTAAAGAACGACATGCAGACTGACTCCAAATCACTGCTCGTAAGTTTGCCGCCACTGATGCACGCACGGCTGCGCTCAACCTGCACAGGGTCGCTGAGGTCAATCGTTTTGACGGCGCTCGAATTCGGGATTCGCGAACTCGATCGCCGAAAGCTAACTCTTAAGCTGGCTGAAGAGCACTCTTCGATAACAGTGAAGGGGAAAGTTTTAGTAGCCGCTGGCGAGAGAATGAAAACCTCTGCAACGCAAAGGTCGGAGGCGATTTGTCAAACCCTTTGCTGGCTCGGTTTTGCCGCAGCGCCTTATGCTTCAGGTAAAGCTTACGATGAAAAGGATATACTCATCGACGCCGGTGGAGTCGATAAAGGACAACTTGAAGCGTTTCAGGGCCGAGTCATAAATTCGCCTCTAATTCAGGACGTAGGATCTGACCCAGATTGTTGGGTTTTGGGAGCGAATATGAATTGGACGAGTGATGAAGAGTTAGCTGAGAGATTATTGGATTATCGCGCCGACCATTGTAGAAATTGTGGGTATGGAGCCAAAGGCGCAGCCTTTACACGTATCTTTGTGCCATATCTTCGTTCCCCTATTCTTCTGTGTAGCCACTGTGCGCGAATGCATAAAACGTGAACACCGCGACACTGTAGCTGACCTTCTCATTGATGAGAATCATGTTGATTTCTAAGGTGACGGCTCACTGTTTTATTTCTCGAAACCCGAAGGGTAAGGATTGGCTCTGTGGTGACCTGCATGGCCAATATGACGCACTTCAATTTGCACTTTCTGATGCAGGTTTTCGCGCCGATCAAGATCGACTTTTTCTGTTGGGCGACGTCATTGATCGTGGGCCAAAATCGAAAGAATTGCTGGCCTGGGTACTAGCCACGGATTATGTGCACTGCCTCATGGGGAACCACGAACTTATGTTTGCTGCTCGCTCGCTCAATGGCCAGTACCAGGATAAGCACCGATCGATCGGAGGTGCGTGGGTCGATTGCATTGACGTTTCTGAGCAGCAAAAACTGACCACCGAATGCATCCAGCAGATGCCTTTGACGATCACGCTCGAATGCGAGCACGGGAGCCTCGGCCTGGTGCATGCGCAGAGCCCCGCGGATAATTGGCAGGATGTTCAGCAGGCCGCAGCGTCTGACCGATTTGCGATTGACTGCATCTGGCCCTGGAATCGAGCCCAGGGATCAGACCAAACCATTGCTGGCATCACAGCCGTTGTGTCTGGGCACATTGGCACCGCTGATGTGATTCAAAAAGGCAATCAGGTTTGGATCGACACGCTGCAGAAAACGGGAAACATGACGTTGGTGCCCGTTAACGATATTTTTGACTGGGTTAAGAGGCACGCATTAGATGGATGAACGTTCTCTATTAGTCGTTGATTTGGAGGCGACCTGCTGGGAAAACCGGATGGCGCCGACGGGCGAAACCCAGAGCATCCACAACATGGAAATCATTGAGTTTGGGTGTGCCCTGGCGAGCTTTTGGATAGCCGATCGTTCCTGGTGCGGCCCGCGAAAAACCCTCAGCTCAGTGAGTTTTGTACATCGCTGACCAGTATCCATCAGTCGATGATTGAGGCCGCGCCGCCCTATTCTGAAGCCTGCAGAATGCTCGACGCGTGGTTGGGACAACCGCGTGAGGATTTCATCTGGTGCAGCTGGGGCAACTACGATCGCCTACATACCCTGGCCGACAGCGAAAAGCACGGTGTGTCTCCTGCGATGATGAATTACCCCCACCTGAACCTGAAGCGGATCTGGCGCCGAACAACGGGGCAAAAGCGAAAGAATGGGATGGTCCACGCTCTTGAGTTTCACGGATTGGCATTGGAGGGACACCACCACCGGGGCGTGGACGATGCCCGGAATATGGTTCGGTTACTGCCATTTATGGACTGGACGCTGGAAGAAGAGCTGTTAACCCCGCCCAACATCGCACACTTGAAAGGTTGCGTTGCGTCGAATTGACTGGAGAGTTAAGTTTCCCATGGATTGATGACGTTCAACCCGGAAGCCTCAAAAGGGCGTGTGTCGCGGGTGGCGATGGTGAAGCCGTTGGCAAGAGCGACGGCTGCAATGAAAGCATCGGCTGTTTCAACCGCCAAGCCGGCAGTGCGGGACTTGGCCAGCAGCTCGGCATAAGCCTTCGTGCAAGCCATATCGAACGAAAGTACCCGATTGGCGAACATCGGCAGCAGGCGCTTTTCCAAGTTCTCATGCAGGCTGTCCCGGCGCTTCCCTGCCGGCATCAGCGCGATACCCGCGCGCAACTCGGCTACCGTGATTGCGGACAAGTAGAGCGTTTCCAGCGCTTGCGCGTCGATCCAGTCAATGACGCGAGCGTTGGGCTTCTGGCGCTGCGGCTCCGAAATTACGTTCTTATCGAGTAGGATCATTCGAAACTCGCCGCACGAGCCGGAGACTTGTCGCGCGCGCTCTCAAACAAGGCGTGTTCGTCATCGGTTAGGCCGCCAACCTCGCGGGCGATGGAAGCCAAGTACGAGCCAAGTTTCACGCGACCGTCGGGCCTCGCTGCCCGCTCCAAGATGTCGCGAATTTCGGCCTCGGTGCTGCGGCCGTTCCGGGCAGCTTGGATTCGGATGGCCCGATGTACCTCATCAGGCAGATTTCTCACATTTACATTTGCCATTTGATAGTTCTCTAATGTAATGCTGTCAATGACCCCATTTTATTTAATTGATACCACAACGCAAACATTTTTCATGTGATATGGCCAATTTGGGTAGCCAACTTAGTTGCTGGCATCTGATGGTTGCTCCGTAGAAGCTATACTGGGCGCAGAATACCCAGACATAAGGCAGAGACGGTTTAGCGAGAAATTTAGGAGCTTTTTTGAGATTAGTCTGCATTTCCGACACCCACAGCCTGCATCGACGCATAACAGACGTGCCGGATGGCGATGTGCTGATTCACGCCGGCGACTGCCTGGGTGCCGGCACTCTGGATAATTTGGAAGACCTCAATGACTGGCTTGGAACCTTGCCCCACCGACACAAAATTGTGATTGCTGGCAACCATGACTGGGTGTTCCAGGAAGCGCCGGAGTTAGCCAGGGACGCGCTGACCAACGCCATTTATCTTGAGGACAGCGGTGTTGAGATTGAAGGTGTCCGGTTCTGGGGCTCGCCCTGGACACCGACATTTCAGGACTGGGCGTTCATGCTGGATCGCGGGCAGGCCCTGCATGATCGATGGATGCAGATCCCAGAAGACACCGATGTGCTGATTACTCACGGCCCACCAAAAAACATTGGAGATGAGGCGTCGATGATGTTTAAGTGCCAAAATGTCGGGTGTGTGGATCTGCTGCATCGGATAGAACGGTTGTGGCTGAAAGCGCATATTTTTGGCCATATTCACGAAGGCTATGGTGAATACATTTTGGGCGGCACTCGCCTGGTCAACGCCAGCACCTGTACGGTTCGGTATGTGCCCACAAACCCGCCGATTGTTTTGGACATCTGAAAGGGATAGGAAACGCCTGATGAGTAGAAAGCCACCGTATAAGCTCAGTAACCTGACTGCCCAGTGTGATCCTGATGCGCCAGTTCCTCAGGATATGATCGACTGGGAAAATGCCGAGCCGGTTGGTCTTGAGCAAACCTTTATGGATATCAAAGTTGATATACGGGAAGCTGTTCTACGATTTCAAGAGCTGCTTTCAGATGATGTCATCCTGCTGGTTTTGTTCGGTGGCCGGGCGCGCGAT
>Ga0307978_1000969_pt1 | contig 22447 bp, 28 predicted proteins | sample OrgLakmetage1056_FD_203151 | JGI IMG/M metagenome (GOLD analysis project Ga0307978, IMG submission 203151) | Saline water microbial communities from Organic Lake, Antarctica - #1056 | ecosystem: Environmental > Aquatic > Non-marine Saline and Alkaline > Saline | place: Antarctica: Organic Lake...
ATGAAATCAGCATGTCCTGTCCCCGTCTCGAGCCTCGCGTAGCACCGATCTTGCCATGAAAAGAGCAGAACGGCGAGGGTCTATGTGATCGTCCGGGATGGAACACGTAGGACATTGAGGTGACACCCCAGATGTCCTCGCGGGTAATGTCCTGACCGGGCAGGATCGACGGCCCCCAACGCACTCCGGGGCTCAGCGCGATGTCTGCCTCACGCTCGGACATTAGCGCGTCGCAGATAATGTCATCCCACGTGCCGTTGAAGTTGCCGCGCCGGTATAGCAAACTATCCGACTTGCCGATAACTTCAGCCAGCGCGTCCTCGTAGGGCGCGCGTACCTTGTCTATCACGGCTGCGACTTCCTTGTCCGGCTCGATCACATCCGACAGGATCGGGATCAGCTTGTGACGAAAGCCCATCATCCGCCCGCCCTGCACGTCCAAATCTACGCGGCTAACAAACTTGCCGTTCGATCCTGAGGCGACGATGATCGTCGCGCCGACCAGTACAGGTTCGGGCAGGGCATCATGGGTGTGGCCCGACAGAATTACGTCGATACCGGTAACGATGCCTGCCATCTTCTTGTCCACGTCAAACCCGTTATGGCTGAGGCAGACAACCAGCTCGGCGCCCTTGCTGCGCACCTCGTCAACCATCTGTTGCATGTTCTCGTCGCGGATACCGAAGGAGTATTCGGGGAACATCCAGCCGGGATTGGCGATGGGCATATAGGGAAAAGCCTGGCCGATCACGGCAATCTTCACGCCGCCACGGTCGAACATTTTGTAGGGCGGAAACATCTCGGCTGGCTCGTCCCATTCGGCGTCGAATATGTTCTGGCCAAGGGCGGCGAATGGTAGTCCCTCGACGATCTCCTGCACCCGGTCCGAGCCGAGCGTGAACTCCCAGTGGAACGTCATCGCATCGGGCCTCAGTGTGTTCATCACATCGACCATGTCCTGCCCTTGGGTGTGCTGGCAGGTATAGCTGCCGTGCCACGTATCGCCGCCGTCCAATAGCAGGGCATTGGGCCGGTCGGCGCGGATCTGATTGATCACGGTTGCAACGCGGTCCAGCCCGCCAACGCGGCCATATCCTTCCGCCAAGGCGGTGAAATCGTCCGAGGACAGGGCGTAATGGGCGTATGAGCCGTCTTCGATGCCATACATGCGCCGGAAATCGACGCCGGTGATATGCGGCACCTCGCCCTTATTCGGGCCAACGCCAAGGTTAACCGAAGGTTCGCGGAAATAAATCGGTTTTAGCTGGGCGTGAATGTCGGTGATGTGGATTAGCGACACATTTCCGAACGTATCGAATTGCAACAGCTGGTCCTGCGTCAGGGTCTGCTGTGCGGCGATGCGTCCCCACTGCCCGAACCCCGATGCCCCCAGGATCGCGCTGGCCGCCATGCTGGTTTGAAGAAAGTCGCGACGGGAAATCATATGCGTGTTCCTGAATGTGTTGGGGCAAAAAAGCCCCGCACGGATGCCGTGCGGGGCCTAAATACGTTAGTTGCGGACTGACGGGCCCTCGACGCCAAGGCCGTTGCCGCGCGATGCGACATAAAGCTCAAGCGCGATGAACTCAGCGCTGCCGGGTTTAAAGGTCTGAGCGCGGGTATCGCGTACGCAGCCCTTGAACCGGGCGTGTACCGCGTTCAGCTTGGAATTCTTGAGCCGGTAGACCGGAAAACCATTGATCTGACCCTGGCTCAGGTGATCGGCACGGATCATCATGCCATTATTGGCCTCGTGGCAGGATGCGCAGGCTAACTCCAGTTGACCAAAGCGTGTGTAATATAGCTCCTTGCCCTGGTCCCACGTGGATTGAACAGGACCATCTGTGGCCACGTCGACAAGCATCCCGCGTGAGACGGACGCCATCAGCGCCGTCATGTTGACCATGTCGCCGCCAGTATACTTCCACGGATCCGCACCCATGCGGTTTTCGCGACAGTCGTTGATCTGCATCTCCATCGTGCGCACTTCGCCTGCCGCCTCGTTCCACTTGGGATAAACGGGGCGCACCCCTGCCATCTCCTCGGAGGTGCCGTGACAATCAGCGCATGACTTGCCTTCCGAGCCTTCGGCGGCGTTCCAGAGATCCTCGGCCTTCTCGACAAAGATCATGCCGGGATTGTCGAAATCATCGGCCTGCATGGCGCGCGTTTCGGTCCCGCGATAGTGCCAGCCCGAGATCACTTCGTCCAGCGCCCCTTCCACTGCGGCGGGCGCGGCGGTGCGTGTGACGATCTCGGTTTCCCCATTCAGGATAAGTGTGTCATCCACCGGGTCTGCCAAGGCCGTTGATCCGGCAAATGTCGCGGCCATCAGACCCGCGGTAAAGGTGGCGGTCAGTCGTTTCATCCTTGTCCCTCCCAAGACGATTGGCTTACTCAACGGTGATTTTCTTGATCTCTTCGTAGACCGAGGCGTCGTCGTCATACCATGTGAATTTGAACTCACCCGACTCTGGCACGATCGCCGCGAATTCGAGGTATGGATTGGTCGAGATCGCCGGCTCCAGCGTGACGTCGACGACATTCTCGCCGTTGAAATCGCATGTGAAGCGGTTGATGATCGAGCGCGGGATGATGTTTCCGTCACCATCCTTGCGCTGACCGGACTCCATTTTGTGACTGATCAGCGTCTTGATGACGATTTCTTCGCCCGCCGATGCCGTTTTTGGCACCTTGACGCGCGGTTTTACACCTTCTGCCATGTCTTTAACTCCTGATTGAAGCGTTTAGAATCTCGGTTGAGCGGTCAACTTGAATTTGAAACGCGGGCAATGCCCATTTGGCGCGGGTGTCTCGACACTTGGTCGTGCCCGACAAACCTCAAAACGTTTTAGCCGCCGCAGCCGCCGATAGTGACCTTGACCATTGACGAGGCTTTCACGAAAGAGCCGTCCTCCAGCTTTGCGATCGCGATCACGTCTTGCGTTCCGGCCAGACGAATCCGCGTTGAGGCCTCGCGCGATGCGGCGAGGGGGCCAAAGTGGAATGTGGCCACCGCGGGCGTCGGATTACCGAGGGCCAGCACCATGATCTCGATCGCGCTGCCCGAGGACACTTCGATCGGAACGGTGTTGCCGTTTTCGGCGATTTCTGGTGCGGTCAACTTGATATCGCCTTCGCCAACTTCGCCAACTTCGGCACCGCCAGTGAAGGCTGCGATTGCATCCTCACCCGCTGCCGAGGCGCTCAGGGGCAAGCCGGTCATCAGGATCGCGCCAGCGCCCATAAAAATTGCATCGCGTCGTGTCAGTTGCATGTGTGAAACTCCGTTTAGCCCCTATGGGCCTTCACGCCCGCTTGGGGGTCAATATTCCGTGAGGGTGGTGAGATAGGCCACCACATCTTCGATTTGCTGCGCCCCCAGCAGAGGGCCAAGCGTATCGTCCGCTGCTTTGCCTGTGTAGGCGTTGCCGGGCCTGATGAAGCCTTCGGTTTTATAGAAAGATGGCATCAGGCTTTCGTCAAACATCATTTTGGCGTTGGCGACGATACCGCGCAGTTCGGACTGGCTCCACCGTTCGCCTGCACCATCCAGCATCGGACCGATTTCACCCTGAAAGGGGACGTCGGACAGATCGCTGACCTGATGGCAGGCGACGCAGTTGCCCATGCCCTTATTGCCGACGATCTTGCGGCCGTTATCCGCATCGCCCACGATGCCGGTCAACGACACCTTGACGGCACCATCGACGTAGGACACATCAGACGGCGCTATCTCTGCTGCAGACGCGGCACCCATCGATGCGGCAAATGCTATCAATACGAGAAGTTTGCGTTCCATGCGTCTTCCCAAAACACATTCAAGACTTAGCATACCCTAGGATATCAACGGTTCATCAAGCAAGGGTAAGTTCAATAATATTGGAGTAATCCAATTCTAATCTGTCGAGCCGTTCGACCGCTCCTGAATTCTGCGGGCGTGATAGCGTTGAAAATCCTCTGGGGAATCAATCTCATAGCGCTTTTCTTTGACCCAGGTGAACAGGTCTAGTGTGGTTCCTGCGCCAAAGGCACCCGGCATCAGCGCGACCGATGCCGACTGCGCCGTGGCCCCATCTTTGACCTCTTCGGGCAGAAACAGAATCGACGGGGTAAAGAGGAGTCCCCATTTGCGCGCCGCTTGTTTTTCGGTCAACGTCTCGCCGTCAAAATCGGTCATTTCGGTATCACCATGCAGATTGACCTGCACGATAAAGAAGTTGTCGCGGATATAGCTGGCCACGTCCTCGCGCGCGAAAACCTCCTTGTGCATTTTGGCGCAGTAGATGCAGCCACGCTGCTCGACCATGACAACCAGACGCTTGCCTTGGGCGTTGGCCTCGGCCAGGTCCTCGGTCAGGTCCTTGAATGTGTCGCGCATCCAGTCCTGCTTGTGCAGCCCGTCATCACCAATGGTGGCGGCAGTGGCGATGACCGGTAGGAGAGTCAGCATCACGATAGCAAAAAGGCGTTTCATTGAGAGGTCTTCCTATATGTTTTGAAAGGCAGGAAAGGTCTGGAGCATCCATTGCGCGATGTAGTTGACGCTGTCGGTGGCAATCAGCCCGGCAAAGAGGATCATCAGCAGGCCCATCGCCTTTTCGACCTTTGGTAGTTGGCTGTGGAACTTGGATGCGAATTTCAGGAATGGTCCGATGAACAGCGACGCGATCACGAAAGGCCCGGTCATCGCCAACCCGAACACCAGAAGCAGGACCAGCCCGCGTAGGGCTGTCGCTTCGGTGCTGGCCGTAAAGACGACGGCGGTCAGCACGCCGCCGACGCAGGGCGTCCACCCGGCGGCAAAGGCGAAGCCAACAACATAGGCCCCCATCACCGACATGTTTTTCGTATCGCCTGCATTCATCTGAAACGCCCGGTTCAAAAAACCGATGTGGAACACGCCTAGAAAATGCAGACCCATCACTAGCACCACCAGCGCTGCGAACAGGCGAAATTCGGTCTGCATCCCGCGAAACGTCTGGCTGAGCCCATAGGCGGCGGCGCCCAACAGGATGAAAACTGTGATGATCCCCAGCGAGAACATGATCGACGCCAGAAACGCCCGTTTACGCACACCCGGAGCCGGCCTCCCTTCGGCACTGATCTCGGACATCGACGCGCCGACCATGTAACTCAAGTAGAACGGCACAATCGGCAGGATGCAGGGCGAGAAGAACACGATCAGCCCGCCCAGAAAGGCGCCCATCAAGGAAACATCGAACATGGTCTTGGGCCCCGCCGCTTGTGCTGATTACATATTCAAGTTATTTTATATTTCACCGAACCGTCAATCGGAACTCCGATGAAACGCCTGCTATTCGCACTTCTGCTGGGATTTCAGCCGTTGCCTGCACCCGCTGCCGAACTGGTCATGGTCGAACAGAACGGCTGTCATTGGTGCGCGCAGTGGAACGTGGAAATCTCGCACATCTATCCCAAGACTAGCGAGGGCGCGCGCGCGCCGTTGCGCCGCGTCGATCTGCGGGCTTTGCCGGACGATATCGACTTTACTTCGCCCCCGGTGTTTACCCCCACATTCGTGCTGGTCGACGAGGGCCGCGAGCTGGGCAGGATCGAAGGATACGCGGGCGAAGAGTTTTTCTGGTTTCTGCTGGCCAAGCTGCTGGAAGCGAACAACATCGAAATGGAGAGCGAGTCCTAAGCGGTCAGCGCCCCTGCGACATTGCGTAACAATTGCGTTGCGGCGCGTCTGACGTTAATCAATTGCAAAACCTGCGGAAAATTTACCCAATGTCATTGCCCGTCATAACCAAGGACATGTCCGACGCCGAGATCGAGCGGATGATGGACAACGCGCGTCATGCGTCTGATCTGCTAAAGGCGATCAGTCACGAAGGGCGCCTGATGATCCTGTGCCATCTTGCGACCGGCGAGAAATCCGTGACCGAGTTGGAGAAACTACTATCGACGCGGCAAGCGGCCGTATCGCAGCAGTTGTCGCGCCTGCGCACCGAAGGTCTGGTTGCGCCACGCCGCGAGGGCAAGGCTATCTATTACCGTCTGGTCGATCAGCGGGCCATTCAAATACTCGACCTGCTCTACGATCTGTTCTGCAAGGGTACTTAGCAGCGCAGCCACCTAGACCTTGCCGGAGCAGGCTTATGATGAACCCTCTGCCGGATGCCGGAATGCTCGCCCTGATCGGGCTGGTGGGAGGTATTACTCTCGGGCTGGCTGCGCGGCTGGGGCGGTTCTGCACACTGGGCGCGATCGAGGATTTTCTCTATCAAAATGACGCCACGCGGCTGCGCATGTGGGGGCTGGCCATCGGGGTTGGCGTGCTGGGATCGTTCGGCCTGATCGGCGCTGGGGCGCTGGACCCGGCGCAAACGATCTATCACCTTGCCCCTTGGTCGCCAGTCTTTGGCGTTCTTGGCGGTCTGCTCTTTGGGTATGGCATGTCCCTGGCGGGCAATTGTGGGTTCGGGGCGCTGGCCCGGCTGGGCGGCGGTGATCTGCGGTCTTTTGTGATCGTAATCGCTTTGGGGATCAGCACCTACGTCATGTTCTCTGGCCCACTGGCGCATCTGCGCGTTGCCGGTCTTGTCCTGACCCAAATGGAGACGCAGGCCCACAGCTATCCCGATTTGCTCAGTGGGGCGACGGGCATTCCCGCGCTTGCATGGGGGCTGTTGATTGGCGCGGCACTGGCCACATGGGCGCTCTGGTCGCGCGATTTCCTGCGGCAGCCCGGCGCGGTGATCTGGGGCGCCCTCGTAGGCCTCACCATCGCGGGGGGCTGGGCTGGCACACAATGGATAGCCGATAATGGGTTTGGCGTCTCTGCGGTTCGCAGCCATACATTTGCCGCGCCGCTGGGTGAGGCATTATTGTTTCTGATGACGTCCAGCGGCGGCGGGCTGTCCTTTGGCGTTGGCTCCGTCTGTGGTGTGTTGCTGGGAGCCTTCGCGGGGAGCCTCATAATGGGGCATTTTCGCTGGGAGGCCTGCGACGACCCCCGCGAGTTGAAGCGCCAAGTTCTGGGCGCGGCCCTCATGGGGTTCGGTGCGGCGCTGGCGATGGGATGCACCATCGGGCAGGGAATATCGGCCTTTTCCTTGCTGACATTCAATGCGCCCGTCGTATTCGTCTCAATCTTTGTCGGCGCCGCGCTTGGGCTGCGCCAGTTGATCACTGGGCTGCGCTTCGGATCGATTTAATATTATTATTCGGACGGTGCGTGGCTGGCAAGAGTTCGAGATACCAGCAGATTGCAAAACGAAAGACTCGGCCCCAATTGCAAGGACGAGTCGTTCTGTCATTTCACATTCAAGGCGCGCACTACCCCTTGAGGCGCCGATTCCGGGCAGCCAGCAGCTTGAGCCGGAGTGCGTTCAGTTGGATAAAGCCAGCGGCATCCTTCTGGTCGTATGCGCCCGCATCATCCTCGAACGTGACATGCGCTTCGGAATAAAGCGAGTGATCGGACCAGCGGCCAACACAGGTCGCGGCGCCCTTGTAGAGCTTCAGTTTGACGGTGCCGGTGACGTGTTCCTGGCTCTTGTCGATTGCGGCTTGCAGCATCTCGCGCTCGGGCGAGAACCAGAAGCCGTTATAGATCAGCTCTGCGTAGCGAGGCATCAGCGAATCCTTGAGGTGGCCCGCGCCTGAATCCAGCGTGATCTGTTCGATGCCGCGATGCGCCTCAAGCAGGATGGTGCCGCCGGGCGTCTCATAAATTCCGCGCGATTTCATGCCGACAAATCGGTTCTCGACGAAATCGAGTCGCCCAATGCCATGCCTGCCTCCCAGCTCATTCAGCCGGGTCAGGATGGTTGCGGGGCTCAGTGCCTCGCCGTTGACTGACACCGCGTCGCCGCGCTCAAATCCGACCTCGATGAACTCCGGCGTATCAGGCGCATCTTCGGGCGCGACGGTGCGCTGGTAGACATAATCGGGCGCCATTTCGGCCGGATCCTCCAGCACCTTCCCCTCAGAGGACGTGTGCAGCAGGTTCGCATCCACCGAAAACGGCGCCTCACCGCGCTTATCCTTGGCGATTGGAATCTGGTTCGCCTCGGCAAAGTCCAGCAGCTTGGTGCGGCTGGTCAGATCCCACTCGCGCCACGGCGCGATCACCCTGATATCTGGGTTCAGGGCATAGGCCGCCAGCTCAAAACGGACCTGATCGTTGCCCTTGCCAGTGGCGCCATGCGCTACGGCATCGGCGCCGACCTCTGCCGCGATCTCGACCAGACGCTTGGAAATCAAGGGCCGCGCGATTGACGTGCCCAGAAGATAGAGGCCCTCATAAAGCGCGTTGGCCCGGAACATGGGAAACACGAAGTCGCGCACGAACTCCTCGCGAACATCCTCTACACGGATGTTCTCAGGCTTGATTCCCATGGTGATCGCCTTTTGTCGCGCAGGCTCCAGCTCTTCTCCTTGGCCAAGGTCGGCAGTGAAGGTCACCACCTCGCAGCCATACTCGGTCTGCAGCCATTTCAGGATGATCGAGGTATCGAGGCCGCCGGAATAGGCCAGCACGACTTTCTTGGGGGAGGACATAGTCATGTTCCTTTGTCTTGGTCGGGCTGGGAGGTATCCGGTTTCGCACCGCTGGGCAAGACTGGCCAAGATGTCACTGGGCTTGCAGGTGCCGGAGATTGTATGCAGCGTGCTAATATGCCGAAATCTGCGCAAGGTTATTCAAGAGTTTCTGGTGCTTGGATTGCAGATTATCACACATGCCACGCAGTTGGTTTTTAGCAATTTGTGTGCTGTTATGCGCATTGCCCTATAACCGTTTGTCATCGGAGCAGTGGTTTCAACTGATGCAATAATGATGATGGGTGTGCCTCTGGGCCAGCTGGTGCAGCATCCAATGGGCTGGGTGCCGCCATTGCCTAGAGAGGCGCTGGGCCTTTATTTACGCCAGGCGGTTAAGCTGTTCGTCATTTCCTTCAGGGTTACACTTATGGCGACATTGATTTTCGCCATCGGTCCGAGCGCGGCTGCAACTGGAGCGTTCATCCTGTCGGCTTTGAAGACTTATTTCTTGTACAGTTCTGTTCCGTGCTGCCCGCCGCTGCCATTCAGTGGTTTGTCGGTGCCCGTACGGCTTGGGAGGTGATGAGTAAGGGCGCAGATCAGCGTTCACACCACGGTCTGGGGTCATTTCGTTGAGGATCGGCCGCTGAGCTAGCTGCCATTGATGTGCTTGTCCTCTTGCGCGTGAGGGTCGCTTGGGGCAGGCAGGGGCACATGAGTGATTTTCAGCAAAATGCCCGCGCCGCCGAGGCCGCGATGCGCGGCGTCTTCGACGCGACGCCGCTCCAGCGGAACGAGCATCTGTCCGAGCGCTATGACGCCAATATCCTGCTCAAGCGCGAGGATCTTACGCCCGTGCGATCCTACAAGCTGCGCGGTGCGTTCAACGCGATGCGCAAAGTTCTGGCGCGCTGCGATGACGCGCCGGTATTTGTTTGTGCGAGTGCGGGCAATCATGCGCAGGGCGTCGCCTTCATGTGCCGGCATTTCGGGGTCAAGGGCGTAATTTATATGCCTGTTACGACGCCACAGCAAAAGATCGGCAAGACCCGTATTTTTGGTGGTGACAATATCCGGATCGAACTGACGGGAGATTACTTCGACGTCACGCTGGCAGCGGCGCAGCAGTATTGTGGGCAGACCGGCGGCCATTTTCTGTCGCCCTTCGACGACGAGGACGTGATCGAGGGACAAGCGTCGGTCATGGTCGAGATCGAGCGTGATCTGGGCGGAATGCCTGATCATATCGTGATGCCTGTCGGTGGCGGTGGCCTATCGGCTGGCGTCACCAGCTACATCGGTGATCGGGCCGAAATTACGCTGGTTGAGCCGGCTGGCGGGGCCAGCTTGCGGGCTGCCTTGATGGCTGGCGCGCCTGTGCGGCTTGACTATGTGAACACGTTTGCCGATGGCGCGGCCGTGGCTCAGGTTGGTGCCAGGACATTTGCGCGGCTCCGCCATCTGGATCCTGGTCAGGCGGTCACCGTGAACGAGGATCGCCTCTGCACCACAATGATCGAGATGCTCAACATCGAGGGTATCGTGCTGGAGCCGGCCGGCGCGCTGGCGGTCGACGCGCTCAAGGATATGCGCAATCGGATCCGCGGCAAGACCGTGGTTTGCGTTACCTCGGGTGGTAATTTCGATTTCGAGCGCCTGCCTGAAGTCAAAGAGCGGGCGCAGCGCCACTCGGGGGTCAAGAAGTACTTTATTCTCCGGATGCCGCAGCGACCCGGCGCGCTGAAGGATTTTCTCAACCTGCTGGGGCCCGACGACGACATCGCGCGGTTCGAGTACCTCAAGAAGTCGGCGCGCAACTTTGGTTCGGTCCTGATCGGGATCGAAACCAACCGGGAGGAGAATTTTGTCCGCCTGCTGGCCGCATTTACTGCCGCCGGGTTTGACTACCGCGATATCACCGACGATGGCGTGCTGGCCGAATTCCTGATTTAGAGGCCGCATCATGCCGTATTCAGCCGGGGCAATCCCGCAATGAAATCGGCCTTGGATGCATCATAGCTGGCCACGGTTGCAGGCAAATCCACGCGTTCGGGATGCCCGGTGGCAGCCGCACTCTCGCCTGCCTGGCACATCGCGGAAAACTGCCTGAACCCCAGATTCAGCGCGCTGCCCTTTAGAAAATGCAGGCGTGATTCCAGCTCATCATTAGGGCATCCGCCGCGCAAAAGGGCAATTTCGCCCTCGACCTCCTCCAGAAACAGTTTGACCACTTCGCCAAAATCTTCGGCCCCAATTTCGGTGCGCAGCTCTTCGATTCGCGTCCAGTCGATCATTTATCCACCTTTCTGATAGAGCTAAGCGTGGCCCAAATTCCTTAAGGGAGAGTTACCGATCGATATTCTTTGGCAGGCCGGTTTATCTTCACCATCAGTTAATCCGGCGTGCGCTAGGATCGTCTGATTGAACTCGAAGGGAAGTATTTTGTCCCAATTGACAGATTTGCCCGCCAGCAGGCCTGTGGACCTGCCGGCCCGCACTATTCAGCATGTTCTGGTGGTTGACGACAGCCGCCTGCAGCGCCGTATCCTCGGTGCGCTACTGAAAAAGTGGGGATTCGCAGTAACGGAGGCCGACTCGGGTGATCGGGCGCTTGAGATTTGCCGCGAGGCCCCCCCGATCTGGTTCTGAGTGACTGGATGATGCCGGGCATGTCCGGGCTGGAATTCTGCGACGCATTTCGCAAGCTGTCGCGCGATCAGTATGGCTATTTTATCCTGCTGACGTCCAAGTCCGACAAGGCCGAGATCGCGTCTGGGCTGGATGCCGGCGCCGACGATTTCCTTACCAAACCGGTCGATCCGGGCGAGTTACGCGCGCGGATCGCCGCAGGCGAGCGTATCCTCGAGATGGAGCGCGAACTGACCGAGAAGAACCGCCTCGTCAATTCCACGCTGGCCAAGTTGCAGGCGCTTTATGCATCGCTGGATGCCGACCTAATCGAGGCCAAGAAGCTGCAGCAATCGCTGGTCAGCGACCGGCACCGCGATCATGGCCTTGCCGAGGTGTCGATGTTGTTGCGCTCGTCCGGGCATGTCGGTGGTGATTTGGTGGGCATGTTTCCGGTCAGCGATACGCGGATCGGGCTATACGGCCTTGACGTCTCGGGGCACGGGATCAGCTCGGCGCTGATGACGGCGCGTCTGGCAGGATATCTATCGGGCGCCGCGCCCGAGCAGAACGTCGCCCTTCTGCGTCTGGAGGATGGAAGTTACGCACCGCGCGCGCCGGGGCAGACGATCGCGGCGCTCAACGATCTGTTTCTCAGCGAGATGGAGACAGAGCATTATTTCACCCTGCTACTGGCCGATGTCGATTTGGCGACTGGGCGGGTCGTCATGGCGCAGGCGGGCCACCCCTATCCAGCAACCCAGCGTGCGGATGGCAGCGTAGAAATGGTCGGGCATGGCGGCCTGCCCGTGGGCCTGATTCCGGGTGCGGAGTATCAGGAATTTGAGGTGCAACTGGCGCCGGGTGACCGGCTGATGATCCACTCGGACGGGGTTACGGAATGTGCTGCGCCCGACGGCGCGCTGCTGGATGACGCCGGCCTCGCCCGCATCCTGCAGGAGCTGCGTAGCACTCGGGCGATGGCCTGTCTCGAATCGTTGGTCTGGAAATTGGCTGAATTTGCGGGCGACGACACGTTCGCCGACGACGTCTCAGCCATCCTGCTGGAGATCAAGCCAAGTCCAACCAGCGGCTGACGAACATGCGGTCGCCCTCGTTGCCCAGCTCGGCGGCGGCGACGCTCGGGTCGACGATCAGCGGGGTGTGTCCCGCCTCGGTCGGGGGGCAGATACGCCGGACGGGCCGTGCGACATAGATCGTGCATAGCTTTTCAGCCCAGATCTCATACTCGGGCATATAGACGAACCGGCGGAACGCGCCAAAGCGCTGCGGCGCCGCAATGATCCAGCCGGTTTCCTCCATTACCTCGCGGTGCAATGCCCGCAGGGGCGATTCGCCGGGATCGATGCCTCCGCCTGGGAGCTGCAATTCTGGGCCGGGCGCGTGCTGCAGCGTGACCAGCAGTTTGCCTTTCAGCGGCAGGATGGCATAGACGCCGTGGCGGAGTCGATAGGTCTGGTCCCGCTGTGGCGGCGGGCCCACGCGTCTGATCATCTGGCTTGCTCCTCTTGGACGCCGGGTTGCCCCTGCCTATCTCTTAGCGCTATGCCAATCTCCGGCACATAAGGAAACCCCAATGACTTTTGGTGAAAAAATCGCCTGGGACGACACGGTATTGCCGTTCCAGCTGGACAAATCCAACATACGCGGACGCGTCGCGCGTCTCGACGGCGTATTGGGTGGCATCCTTAAGCAGCACGAATACCCCCCGGTGGTCGAGGCGCTAGTGGCCGAAATGGCTGTGCTGACCGCCATGATCGGCCAGACAATCAAGCTGCGATGGAAGCTGTCGCTTCAGGTGCAGTCAAACGGCCCGGTCCGCATGATCGCCACCGACTATTATGGCCCGCAAGAGGATGGGGAGCCTGCTCGCATCCGCGCCTATGCCAGCTACGACGCGGATCGCCTGACGGAGGCCGATCCGTTCGCGCAGGTTGGCGAGGGATATTTTGCCATTATGATTGATCAGGGCAAGGGAACGACGCCCTATCAGGGCATTACACCCTTGGCGGGCGGTAGCCTGCGTGCCTGCGCCGAAGCATATTTTGCCCAGTCCGAGCAGATTCCAACACGGTTTTCTGTGAATTTCGGCCTTTCGACCGAAGGTAGGTCTGACGAGCGGTGGCGCGCTGGCGGCATCATGCTTCAACATATGCCCAAGGCATCGCCTTTTGTTGCACAGCCTGAGGATCGCAGCGGTGAAGATGGTTTGCTTCAGCCCGCCGACGTTGTCCCTGACGGTGAGGAGGGTGAGAACTGGAAGCGTGCGAACATCCTGCTGGATACCGTTGACGCGCTTGAGTTGATCGGACCTAGCGTTGCGCCCACCGACTTACTGCTGCGCCTGTTTCACGAGGAGGAACCGCGCGTCTATGATTCGCAGCCAGTGAGGTTTGGCTGCACCTGTTCGGAGGATCGCGTGCGCCAGAGCCTGTCGATCTATTCGACCAAGGATATCTCGACGATGACAACCGAGGATGGCCGCGTTACCGCCGACTGCCAGTTCTGCGGAGCGCATTACGATCTGGATCCGGCGGCGCTCGGCTTTGAGGCCGAGCAGGGTGCGAGCGGCGACGACAGCGCATGACGGCATCCGGCCGCATTGCGGACATTGTTGGCGCGCTAGGCCGCGTAAATGGCGCGACCTCGGATTTCGATCTGAACCCTGGCACCGTCCTGCTGGAGGGGCGTAAGCTGCGCCCGGCCAGCGTCTTGGTGCCGCTTATGATGGCACCGGGCGGCGCACGCGTGCTGCTCACGCAGCGGTCATCCGCGCTCAAGCAGCATCCCGGTCAGATAGCCTTTCCGGGGGGTAAGCAGGACGCGTGCGATGCCGACGCCACCGCCGCCGCCCTGCGCGAAGCGCACGAGGAAATCGGGCTGGACCCCTCTAACGTCCAAGTGCTGGGTCATCTTCCGGCGCATGAAACGGTGACAGGCTACATTGTGACGCCGGTCGTGTGCCGTGTCCTTGCGCCTTTCACCCCGGTGCCCGAAATGGGCGAGGTGGCCGAGGTGTTCGACGTGCCGCTGGACCACGTGCTGACGCAAAGGCACTATCGGATCGAGGCGCGGTACTGGCGTGGCACCATGCGGCGATATTACACCTTGCCGTTCGGTCCCTACTACATTTGGGGCGCTACCGCACGGATGTTGCGCGCCCTAGCTGAGGTGGCGGGGCATCCATGAAAATCGATGCGCCCTGGTTGAGCGATGCGCCACTTGCGGCAATCTTTGCCGCATTTCAGTCGGCGGGGTATCGTGCGTATCTGGTCGGCGGCGCGGTGCGCAACGCAGTCTTGGGCGAGGTGACCGGCGACCTGGATCTGGCTACAGATGCGACACCATACCAGATGGCTGCGCTTGCCAAGGCCGCCGGGATGAAGGCAATTCCAACTGGAATCGACCACGGCACCATGACGCTGGTTACGGACGGTGTTTCGTTTGAGATAACGACCTTTCGCCGCGATGTAACGACGGATGGCCGCCATGCCACCGTCGCCTTCACGAGCGACATTGTGGAGGACGCGCGGCGCCGCGATTTTACGATTAACGCCCTATATGCGGGGCCTGATGGCGGGGTAATCGACCCGCTGGGCGGGCTGCCCGACGCGCTGGCGCGGCGCGTGCGATTTATCGAGGATGCGGAATCGCGCATCCGAGAGGATTATCTGCGAATCCTGCGGTTTTTCCGCTTTCACGCACAATATGGCGGCGATGGTGGCATCGACGCAGATGGGCTGGCTGCCGTTGCGGATAACCTGGAGGGCCTCGACAGACTGGCGCGCGAACGCATCGGGGCAGAAATGCTGCGGATACTGGGCGCACCGAATCCTGCTCCGGCGATAGCGGCAATGGCTCAGGTCGGGGCCCTGGCGCGTGTGTTGCCGGGGGCTCAGCAGACTGCGCTGGCGCCGTTGATTCATCTGGAGGGCGAGGTGCAAGCGCCGCCAGACGCGATCCGGCGCCTTGCCGCGCTAGGCGGCGCGGCACCACGCGATGCTCTACGTCTCAGCAATGCGGACTCGGCCAAGTTGGATTTGCTGCGCAGTGCGATAGGCGATATGACGAGCGCAGGCGCGCTTGGCCACAAGAATGGCGCCGCGGCCGCGCGCGATATCATACTGCTGCGCGCGGCAGTGCTGGAGCAACCTTTCGACATCGCCGCGCTTGAGGTGGCAAATACTGGCGCCAAGGCGTTCTTTCCTGTCACGGCGGCTGATCTGATGCCGGACTATTTGGGCGCGGCCCTTGGCGCGCGGCTAAAAATGCTTGAAGAGCGATGGATCGCATCGGGATTCGCCCTGAGTAAGGGCGATCTGTTGAAAGAGGGCATATGAATTATCTGATCGAACGTCTGGGCCATCAGGGCGACGGCATTGCCGCCGGGCCGGTTTTTGCGCCCATGACATTGCCGGGCGAAGAAGTGAGCGGCACGCTGTCGGGCCAACGCCTGACCGACATTCGGATCGAGACGCCGAGTGACCGCCGCGTCGCGCCGCCCTGCCGCCATTTCAAGGCATGCGGTGGGTGCCAATTGCAGCACGCGGATGATGCATTTGTCGCTGCGTTCAAGGAAAACGTGGTACGCGCGGCCCTCGTGGCGCATGGCCTCGACGCCGTATTTTTGCCCGTTGTCACATCACCAGCACGGGCGCGGCGACGCGCCACATTGTCTGCGCGCCGCACCAAAAAGGCTGCTATGGCCGGGTTTCATGGGCGCGCGTCCGATGTGATCGTCGAAATCCCGGATTGTGGCCTGCTGCACCCTGACTTGATGCGTGCCGTGCCGGTGGCCGAGGCGCTCGCGCTGCACACGGCTAGCCGCAAGGGTGGGCTGGACGTGGCGGCGTGGCTGTCGGGCGGCGGGCTGGATGTACGTGTGATGGGTGGCAAGCCGCTGGATGGGCCGCTGCGCGTGATGCTGGCACAGCTGGCTGAAGCCCACGATCTGGCCCGGCTTTCGTGGGAGGACGAGGTGATCGCGATGCGCCGCGCGCCTGTCCAGCGGTTCGGCACGGCCAGTGTGACGCCGCCGCCCGGTGCGTTTTTGCAGGCCACGGCCGAGGGCGAGGCCGCCCTGCTCGCCGACGTGGTAGATGCGATGAGCGGCGCGTCCCGCGTCGTCGACCTCTTTGCTGGGTGCGGGACCTTTGCGCTGCCACTGTCGCAGACGGCGCGCGTTCATGCGGTCGAAGGCGACTTGGCGATGACCGAAGCGCTGGATGCCGGATGGCGCAAGGCTGAAGGACTGAAGCAGGTCACCGTTGAGGCGCGCGATCTGTATCGTCGGCCCCTGCTGCCGGGTGAGCTGAAGCGCTATGATGGCGCCGTGATCGACCCGCCCCGTGCTGGAGCCGAAGCGCAGGTGGCGCAGCTGATAATCGCAGGCATAGCGCGCATCGCTTATGTGTCGTGTAATCCGGTGACATTTGCGCGCGACGCGGCGACGCTGGTGGCCGGCGGCTACCGGTTGGAGGTTCTGCGGGTCGTCGACCAGTTTCGCTGGTCCAGCCATGTTGAGCTGGTCGCGCGATTCTCGCGGGTGTGATCTGGCTGCGGTAAAATCACACTATCTCACTGCGGCTATTTCGGGTTAACAAAAGAAAAAAACACATTGAGTAGGGCAAATGAAGATTATCAAGTTCGTAGCGATCGCGCTAATGGTCGTCGGTCTGTCGGCCTGTGGTTCCAAGTTAAAGACGTATAACGGCCCCGAGGTTACGCATGTCGTGGTCAAGAAGGCTGAGCGCAAGATGTACCTATTGCACCATGACAGGGTTCTGGAGGACTACGACTTTGATCTTGGCTTCGCGCCTAGGGGTCACAAAAGCGAGGAAGGCGACGGGCGCACCCCAGAAGGCACCTACCTGATCGACCGCCGCAATCCGAACAGCAAGTTCCACTTGTCGATCGGCATTTCATATCCAAATGCGTTCGATCGCGCACAGGCTCATGCACGCGGTAAGAGCCCTGGCGGCGATATTTTCATTCACGGCCAACCCAATGCATTCAAGGGCCGGAACGGGCCGGACTGGACAGCTGGCTGCATCGCGGTCAAGGACAAAGAAATTGAGTGGATCTATGCGATGGTCAAGGACGGAACACCGATTACAATCCAGCCCTGACGTGGCGCTCATCGGCAGGCCGGGTCTGAGTATTTGTGCCAAGATGAAACCTCTTGTGATGAAAAATCCGGGATAGCGAAAATCTATTCTAGAGCGTTTTCGGGCGCGTCGTATCGGAGGTGTCGCCCCTTAGCGGCCCATCACAAGGGTCCACCAAATCTTGCCGTTATTCTCCTGCAACCAGGAAAATCCAAGGTTGGTGGCCTTGGGCGACAGGATCACGTTACGGGTGCTGGTTTCGTCCATCCATGCGGCGAGTGTTTCAAGCTCGGTCTCGTACGTCTCGGAAATATTTTCGCCGATAAGGCCGCCGGTATATCCCACACGCTGGACCCGGGTGATGGGGGAAGAGCCGTCAGATCCAAAATGCCAAGGGCGGTTCTGCACCGACATATCGCGCGAATGGGTTGCGGCCGCGGCGTTGAGCTGTGCGTTGAGCTGGACAGACTGATGGCCCGCCGCGCTGCGCAGCGCGTTGACCGAATCGAGCATGCGATACTGGATCTCAGACGAATTGCTCGCCTCGATACGATAAACCTTGGGCAGCGGCTTGCCATCAGCGCCGATCTGCGGCTGTATTAGTGCCGGGGCACATGCAGAAAGGACCAGAAGGGCCGAGACGAGGAGAACCAGAATGCGCGACATGGGCAGGGAACCATCCAGAATTATTGTGTTCACAACTCCTACAGTGCTGTGCGTTGCGATTCAAACCCACATGACCGGGACTTCGTCATGCATGATTGTTTGAATTGCGACTGCGACTTTAGCGCCATATGATTGCATCCACGCCCTGCAATCCGGCCCCCGAGGAGGCAAACATGACACACAACCCCCTCAAGCCATTGAACAGGCGCGGTTTCATCGCTGGCGCCGCCGCCATGATCGGTGCGCCCGCATTGGCCCAGACCACCGGCACCATCGAGATAGAGCGCGACATCACGACCACTGTGCGCCGCAACATCTCCAGCTTTCGCTCGCTGAAATGGCAGCCTTACTTCGAAAGCCTACGGAATGGCGCTGTTCTGGTCGATATTGATTCGCGTGCGCTGCACTACTGGAGCGAGGATGGCCGGACCTACAAGCTATACCCATCATCAGTGCCCCTGTCTGAGGATATGACGCGCCGGGGGCGCACCAGCGTTATCCGCAAGGTCGACGGGCCCAGCTGGTCGCCGACGGCGAATATGTTGAAACGCAACCCTGACTGGCCCCGGTATGTGCCCCCTGGACCCGATAATCCGTTGGGCACGCATGCGCTGTATCTGGGGTGGAAATACTATCGGATCCATGGCACGCATGACACGCGCAAAATTGGACGTCGGTCATCGAATGGGTGTATTGGCCTCTATAATCAGCATATTGCCGAGCTTTTCAGCCTCGCAAAAGTTGGCACTCAGGTGTTGCTTATTTGACGATGTTATGACGGGTCTTGGGACGCGCAAACCAAGTTGCAATTGCAATCACATAAATTTGCTGATTAGAGAATTTACACGAGGTAAACGTCTTGGGTGCTTGTCGTCGCTATTTGTGGCGCCTCGCTAATTTTCTGGAGAATACAATGAAGAAAATCGTACTCGCCGCTGCTCTATCGGCCGCTGCTTCCACCGCTTTCGCTGGCAACATGGAGCCCCCCGTCATGGAAGCTCCGGTTATCGTTGAAGAAACCAGTGCAAGCTCGTCGTCCGCTGGCGTCTGGGTTCCGCTGGTTCTGCTGGCAATCGTCGCAGCTGCCGTCGCAGCCGACTAAAGTATATTGGCGCGGCCTCTGCCGAGGATCGCACCAGATACTGACAGTCTGATCGCAGACACGTCAAAGGCGCTGGACCCCATGGGTTCGGCGCCTTGTTCATTAGTGAGGCTATGCGCACGGCAGTTGGCGCCTAGGGCGAAATACCGCGCAGCGCAGTCAGCGTACCCAGCCCCCCAGATTTTCGCGAATGATGTGGGTCAGAGCATCGATATGCGCGGGGCTGTCGTTGAGGCAGGGGATGTAGGTGAATTCTTCTCCACCGGCCTCCTCGAAGCTTTCGCGGATCTCTTCGTTGATTTCTTCCAGCGTTTCGATGCAATCGGCGGAAAAGGCGGGTGCGACCACAGCAATACGTCGCTTGCCTTCTTCCTTAGCGAGGCGGGCCACTTCCTTGACTGTGTAGGGTTGCAGCCACTGCTCAGGGCCAAAGACTGATTGAAAGGTTGTCTTTATCTGCGTGTCGTCCCAACCCAGCCTTTCCTTAAGCAGACGCGTCGTTTTCTGGCACTGGCAATGATAGGGGTCGCCCTGCATAAGATAGCGTTTGGGCATCCCATGAAACGACACGATGAGGATCTCGGGGTTGATGTCGCCTGCATACGCCGTCTCGATCGACCGGGCCAGGGCGTCGATGTATTCGGGCTGGTCGAAATAGGGCTGCACAGTGCGGGCGGCGGGCTGGCGTGTTTCCTCCATCAATGCGCGAAAGAACTGGTCGTTCGCGGTGCCAGACGTGGCGCCCGCATATTGCGGATATAGCGGGAAAAACAAGATGCGCGTGCAGCCGGCCTCGGTCATTTCGCGGACCTTCGACTTGGTCGATGGGTTGCCGTAGCGCATGCAGAAATCGACCATGACATTGTCGCCATATTCGGCTGTCAGCGAGGCGCGCAGGCCATCCGTCTGGTCACGGGTTATGGTCATCAAGGGGCTCTCGTCCCGCTCTTCGTTCCAGATGGATTTATAGGCTTTGCCGCTGGTAAAGGGCCGTTTGGTCAGGATGATGAGTTGCAGTAAAGGCTGCCATTTCCAGGGCGCGTAATCAATGACGCGCCGGTCTGACAGAAATTCATTCAGGTACCGCCGCATCGACCAGTAATCAGTCGCATCAGGCGTGCCCAGATTTGCCAGAAGGATGCCTGTCTTCTCGCGCGGAATCGCGGGATGATCCTTGGGTGCGTGGGCCGGGCAGGTTGCATCCGTGGCTGGCTTGGTCATGGGTATCGGTCCTTTATCATGCGCGCGGGTGGTGCCGCCGTCTGCCCCGGACATAAGCGGTTCGTGCCGGGGGTCAATCGCACTGGCCCCTTAAAACCATCCGGCAAAAAACTGAAATGCAGCATCTGCTGAAACGCGCGGTAACACTCAGACCTTATTCTGCGTTTGGTGCGAGTGCAGGCCAAGCCGGATCGCGCAATGTTTTAGTCCTGCAGCTTGGTTTAATTGGTGTTCAGCACATCGGCCAAGCGGGTTTTGGCAGAGCCGGGCCGCAGCGGCTGTTGCTGTGATGCGTCGGGCGACCATCCGGTGAGGAAAATCAGATCATATGTGGCCTCAATCCGGCCATCTGCTGTGCCGAAATTTTCGGCATAGATTTGTGCTGCGCGGGCGAATACTGCGCGGCGCGCAAAGTGGCGAGGGCGGTCCTGCATCGCATTCCCCTCGCCCATAGCGCGCAGGTCGTGCATCAGAACGGTCATATCCGCATAGCTGGCGGTCAGTGGCACGCTGTCCACCACGGGCAGGGCCAAGCCGGCACGTTGCAAGAGCCCGCCCAGATCGCGCACTTCGCCAGTGGGGGTGACACGGGGTGACAACCCACCTGTGACCTCGGCCTCGGCCTGCGCGAGGCTGGCGCGCAGCTGGTTCAGCGTGGTGCCTCCCGGCATGACGCCCAGAAACAGCCCATCAGGGCGCAGCGCGCGGCGTGATTGAATCAACTGACCGACCGGGTCGTTTGCCCAGTGCATTGACAGCGCGTGGATCACCAGATCATGCGCCTCCGTCGGCAGGTCCAATGTCTCCTCGTCGGGTACAATCACGGCGTCTGGAAAGGCCGCGCACCACGGCGCAGCCCATCCGGTGACAATAGCAGGAGCGGTAAAGGATTTGTTAACCATCGCTAGGCGATCATGCACTTCGTCAATCGCCGCCTTGTGCAGAAAAAGGGCGGGCGCGGCAGCGGCGCGGGCGCGCTGGCGCAGTAGGGCGGTGCGATCGGTCAATATAGCTGTCATGGAGATACATATAAATGAAGGCGGCCCATTTTCAATCGGCCATTCGGCTGATCTATCCCGCGCGCTGCACCTTCTGCGGCGGGCTCGTCGACAGCGATTTTGGTCTGTGCGGCCCGTGTTGGCGCGACACGCCTTTCATTGCTGGGCAGGTGTGCGATCAGTGCGGTGTGCCATTGCTTGCTGGGCCTGATGCGCCGGATGACGTGCTGAGGTGTGACGAATGCCTGACCTTCGCGCGCCCGTGGGACGCAGGCCGCGCAGCGATGGTGTATGACGGCAACGGGCGCAAGATGGTGCTCCGCCTCAAGCATGGTGACCGGCACGATATGGCAGGGCCGGCATCCGCGTGGATGGCGCGGGCTGCGCAGCCGCTCCTCAGGCCCGATACGCTTATTGCGCCCGTTCCACTGCATTGGCTGCGCCTGCTGCGGCGGCGCTATAATCAATCGGCGCTGTTGGCGCGCGCGCTTGGCACTCAGGTGGGCAGGCCGATGTGCCCCGATTTGCTGATCCGGCCCCGTGCCACGCCACCCTTAAGCGGTTTGGGCCGGGATGCGCGCTTTGCCACGATGGAGGGCACGATTAAGGCGCATCCCCGGCGGCGCCACCGAATGGCCGGGCGGCACGTCCTGCTGGTGGACGATGTAATGACGTCTGGCGCGACACTGGCTGCAGGCGCCGAGGCGTGCTGGGCGGGGGGCGCGGCGGGCGTCGACATTCTGGTACTGGCGCGCGCGGCCAAGGAGACCTAAATCTAGGGGGAGATGACTTGAATTAAAGGAAAGCCGCCAATGACGTCTGTCGATATCTATACTTCGCCGCTTTGCGGTTTTTGCCACGCGGCCAAGCGCCTACTGTCGCAGAAGGGCGTTAACTTCTCTGAGATTGATATCGCTGCGCAGCCTGCAAGGCGGGCCGAGATGATGCAGCGCGCGAATGGTGGGCACACCGTACCGCAGATATTTGTTGGTGATATGCACGTCGGCGGTTGCGACGAACTCTTTGCGTTGGAGCGGGCCAAGAAATTGGACGCACTGCTGGCGGCATGAAGGCTGCGCTCATTCAGCTGTGTAGCGGCGATGACCCTGCCGCCAATCTTGCCGTAACGGCCGCTTATGTCCATGAGGCGGCGGATGCCGGGGCGGACCTGATCCTTACGCCAGAAGTGA
>Ga0307978_1000973_pt1 | contig 22438 bp, 17 predicted proteins | sample OrgLakmetage1056_FD_203151 | JGI IMG/M metagenome (GOLD analysis project Ga0307978, IMG submission 203151) | Saline water microbial communities from Organic Lake, Antarctica - #1056 | ecosystem: Environmental > Aquatic > Non-marine Saline and Alkaline > Saline | place: Antarctica: Organic Lake...
CGTTAGTGGTTAATGAAGCTCGAGTGGTTGCTTGTGGCAGCGTGTTAACACTACACCCCGTTATGACAAACGTGGCTAAAAGTAGTCCAACGATGTCCAATTGATGTGCTTTTTTCATCCCTAAATTTCCTTCATACATGTTGATGATATTCAGAAAGTTTATCATAAATCATAAAACAGTCATTTACCCGAGCGTGAAAACTACTATAATGCTCAACGAATTACGCTAAGCTTATCTTAATTAAATCAATTATCATACGTTTAAACACTTGTTTCTATAAAAGTCGGGTGGTACAGAGAAGTTATGGCATCGTCCAACAAAAGACAAAATAAACGCTCAACGGCGCTAGTGCTAACGGAAGCCGTACTAGTATCATACGTAAGTTACATTGCTAGTTTTGTTTTGGTGAGCCTTCAACTTATCCCAAAACCGAACTCTGAAGCGCTCGCAATTAACATTTTTCTGGTGATGATTGCGATCTTAGTCTGTTCTTTGTCAGTGGGTTTATACGAAACTAAGCTGCGTGAAACCTTCAGAGGCATTATTCGGCGCATTTTTGTTAGCTTGGTATTGAGTTATTTTATTGTCGAAATTATAACCAGCGCTCTATTTACGCAACTCGACTTACATCCTTATTTTTTGCCAACTGCTATCTGTTTTAATATTTTTACCCTTATTTTCTTCCGTTACTTTACTAATCGGCTCGGCTTAATGGGGCTTAGCAGCTCTCGCATATTGGTATTAGGAGCTGGCGCTAGGGCGGCCATAATCGAAGACAATATGCGACGAGACGTCGACCGCTTAGGATTTGAATTGGTTGGTTTTGTGCCCATTCCCGGCGATGATAGGCAGAATGGGGTGCAACGTGAAAAAATTATTCATGTAAAAGTAGATGATTCGTTTAGGCCGTTTTTAAGCGACAACAATATTGAAGAAATTGTGGTTGCTTGCGACCAGCGACGGGGCACATTGCCTGTTTCTGCATTATTTGACTGTCGCTTAAGAGGCATTGAAGTGACCGATCTTCTGGACTTTATGGAGCGCGAACGAGGCCAGATCGTGGTTGATCTGATGTACCCGAGTTGGGTGATTTATTCTACTGGTTTTCATTCGCAAAATTATTTGCGCGAGTCGCTTGATTATTTTTTGAACATCATCTTGGCTGGTTTTGTCATGCTGTTCGCGTGGCCCTTCATGTTAATCACTGCCATTATTATTTATATAGATGACGGTTTTCGAACAGGCGCATCGGTCTTTTATAAGCAAGAAAGAGTAGGTAAAGACGGTAAGCTATTCAACATTCTAAAATTCAGAAGCATGCGCCCTGACGCTGAAAAAGATGGCGCTAAGTGGGCTACCAAAAACGATAATCGGGTTACCGGTATTGGTAATTTTATTCGAAAGTACCGGATTGACGAGCTACCTCAACTATTGAATGTGATAAGAGGCGAAATGTCATTTATTGGCCCGCGACCAGAGCGTCCTGAGTTTGTGCAGCAGTTAATTAAGGAAGTGCCTTATTACAATCAGCGTCACAATGTAAAACCAGGTTTAGCCGGTTGGGCGCAGTTAAATTATCCTTATGGCGCAAGCGTTAAGGATTCACTGGAAAAACTAAAATTTGATTTATATTACGTTAAGCATCAAAGTTTGTTGCTAGACATATTAATACTGATCAGAACCGTTGAAGTTGTTTTATTTGGCAAAGGTCGTTAATCGTTAGGTCGATTATCGGATAGGGGAAATAAGCTATGCAGTCTCACTCAAAAAGACTTAACGCGATGACAGTGGATGTTGAAGACTATTTTCATGTGTCGGCATTCGAGTCCGTTATTTCACCCTCAGATTGGTCAAGCATTACCCCCCGTGTGGGTGACAACACGCATCGTTTAATCGATTTATTTAACGAGCACGGCATAAAAGGTACCTTTTTTACGCTAGGTTGGGTTGCAGAGCACTGCCCTGACGTAGTTAAACGCATCGTCGATGAAGGACACGAGCTTGGCAGTCATGGCTCAAACCATCGGCGGGCAACTACGATGACACCAGAACAAGTGTTCGAAGACATTCGCATCAGTAAAGATAAACTCGAACAGGCCTCAGGCGCTGCCCTTTTGGGTTATCGAGCACCTAGCTTTTCAATTAATAAAAGCAATGAATGGGTGTTTGATATTTTGGTTGAATTAGGCTTTAAATACTCATCCAGCACTTATCCTATAGAACACGACCTATACGGTGTGCCCGATTGGCCCCGATTTAAGCACCTGCGTAAAGAAGGCATTGTAGAAATTCCAGTGCCCACCTTAGCTAACAACGGAAAAAATACCGGTATTGGTGGTGGTGGTTATTTTCGATTGTATCCTTATTGGTTATCTAATAGGCGTATAAAAAAATACATGCAAGACACTAACGAACCCTATAATTTTTACTTCCACCCGTGGGAGATAGATGCTGATCAACCTAGAGTGCAAGGCGCGCCGTTTAAATCTAAGTTGCGCCATTACGTTAATTTGCACGTGATGGAAAAAAAGCTAGTGCAGCTCATTAATGACTACGAGTGGTCAACTATGTACGAAACATACAAGGATGTTATCGATGCTAAATAACGGGCAGGCGGTTCATGACAATGGCAGTCATTCTATCAATTGGGCTTTAGGGGGGGTACTTCTTTGCTTATGGATAGGGCTAACGTTTCAAGGTTTAGTATCAGCAGTAAAGATTTGGTACATATCAGAAATTTTTAATCACTGCTTTTTTGTGTTGCCGGTCAGCTTATATTTAATCTGGGAAAAAAAGGACGATATTAATTGGCGTGCTCGGCAATGCACATTGTTGGCTTTGCCGTTCATTTTTTTGCAAGTGCTTTTATACGTTATTGGCATTGCGGGCGATATTCAGTTATTTCAGCACGCGGCCATGTTTTCGTTATTGCCCACGCTCATGTGGTTTTACCTGGGTAACCACATAAGCAAACAACTCATTTTTCCTCTCAGTTTTATGCTATTCGCCATTCCGTTTGGTGAAGAACTGATCCCCTTTTTACAAGAGATAACCGCAGATATATCAGTAGAAATGGTGTCTTGGACGGGTGTTCCTCTATACCGTTCAGGTCTGTTTTTAGAAATTCCACAAGGTCGATTTTTAGTTGCTGAAGCTTGTTCGGGAGTCAGTTTTTTAATCGCATCGATTGTGTTGGGTAATCTATACGCTTACATGAATTTGAAACGTATGACAACGCGTGTTGGATTTGTTCTTTTGTCGGTTATTTTCCCAATTATAGCTAATGCAGTTCGCGTTTTTGGCATCATCATGATCGGTTACGCGAGTGATATGAAGCATGCTGTTGGTGCTGACCACTTAATATATGGCTGGTTTTTCTTTGCGTTCGTGATCATTTGTTTATTGGGCATTGGTGAAATTATTCGCCGTTTTGAAAAGCGCTATCTTTTAAAACAAAATGCAGCAGGCGACAAGACTCTTGCTGACGAGACGATTGGTAACGCAGAAGTAGATACGTCAATTGAGCATATTGAGGGATTCAAAATAATCGGCTCGAAGTCGTTGCTCGTTGCAATAGTGCTCGTATTAGGTATCACAAAGTCTATCTCAATTAATTCAGCGGGCAGTATTGCTCCGCTTCAACCTGAATTTCAATTACCCTTTAGTGTTTTGCAAAAAGGCAATGTGTTGTCTAATTGGCAACCCGAGTTCAAACATTCAACGCGCTCTGAGTTCCTCACAATACAGCATGAGAGCAGTAATTTTGTTTATTTTACAGCGTATTATGATGGCACTGATGGTGAATTAATTAGTGCTCAAAACGATATTTTTGCTGAGACAAGGTGGAGTTTGTCTGGCAAGCGGACTGAATCACTGGCTGATAACTTACGCATCAATAACATGACCTTAAAGAATGGGTCGGGTCAGCAACTTACCATTTATCACCTGTATATTATCAATGGCGCTGTATTTACCGATACTAAAAGGGCCAAGTTATACCAAGTGTGGTTGAAGTTGCAAGGCAAGCCATATGATGGCGTTTTCTTGGCAATTTCTGATAGTGCTGAATTTGATGAAGTCAGCATAAAGCCAATGTTAGCGCAGGCAGTAAGGGCACTCCAAGCTGGTTTTGCAGCAAGGGGGACCAATTAAATGCCACAATCACAAGGGACACAACGAAAAAAAGTCCTGGTATTAACTGAAAACTTTCCGCCCAAATCAGGTGGCAGCGGAAGGTGGTTTTGGGAGCTTTATTCAAGGCTACCAAAAGAAGATTACATCATTGTTACCGATACTGTTGACGATAGCGCAATTGACCAGAAAATTAACAACACCGTTATTAGAATACCGCTTAAATCGGCTGAATGGGGTTTTAAAAGTGTTACGGGACTTGGTTTCTATTGGCGCACAGCGATACAAGTTCGAAAGCTGACGAAAGAACATGAAATTACCCACATTCATTGCGGGCGAGTTATCCATGAAGGGGTTATTGCTTGGTTGGTGTCTTTGTTCACCAAGGTGCAGCTTGTTTGCTACATTCATGGTGAAGATATTGAAACGGCAGCAACAAGTCGTGAACACAGTTTGATGGTTGAACAGGTTTGTGCAAAAGCTGACATGCTAATTTGCAATAGCTTGAATAGCCAACATATCGCCCGCCGACTAAATTACGATGTGGGTAATACGGTTGTGCTGCATCCGGGGGCAGATTGTGAACGTTTTATTCCAGTGCCCAGCGACGATGATTTTAAGACGGATATGGCTTGGGCTGAGCATTCGGTTATATTGACTGTAGGGCGCTTACAGGCGCGCAAAGGACATGACAAAATGATAGCGGCGATGCCGACTATTTTAGCCGCTCACCCTAAAACGCTTTATTGCATTATTGGCGATGGTGATCAAAAGCCCCATTTACTTAGCCTAGTGAAAGAATTGCAACTTGCGAACAACGTCATATTTCTTAACGAAATAAGCGACGAGCAGATGATCAAGTGTTACCAGCAATGTGATATTTTCATATTACCTAACCGAACGATCGCCAATGATATAGAAGGCTTTGGTATGGTGTTAGTAGAAGCACAAGCATGCGGCAAGGTAGTTATCGCCGGTGACTCAGGAGGCACAGTAGAAACCATGCTGCCAGAGCAAACGGGCTTTATTATTGACTGCACAAAACCAGATGTTATTGCCAGTAAAATAAATCAGCTATTAAGTGACACTGCATTAGCCAAGTCGATGGGTGCAAGGGGCGTTGAGTTTGTAAATGACATGTTTGACTGGAAAGCACATGCAGTAAAAGCTAAGAAACTGTTTGAATAACCTCAATAGAGTAGGAAATCCCCCGATATTAGCTTCTTAGTTTAATTATCTTTGCAGGGTTGCCACCCACAATCGCGTTATCCGGAACCGCATTAATAACAACGGAACCGGCGGCAACAACGCAGTTCTCACCTATATCAGCCAGTATAAGCGCGCCATTACCAACCCATGAATTTTTTCCTATGTCGATCGAGGTGTAGCTGCCTCCTTGGTCCCTTATCGGTACATTAATATCATCAAAGTTGTGTTGTTTGGCGCCACTCATTATATGTACACCACTGCCCAATAGGACATTTTGTTTTATGCTGCACATACCGATATTGCATTGCGGCCCTATATAAACGCCGCTCGCAATGCACGTATCTTGTTGTGAAAGCAAAGTAGCAAAGGAGATCACCGCGTCTTTGCTGCAACTCTTCAGTGTAAAGCGGTAAAAGCCGGCTCTAAAATAAGCACCTGATTTGCCTGGAATTAAACTTAATAGTTGACTGAAAAACGCAATACATTGATTCTTATTGATGACCAATGAGAGTAAAAAATAGGCTAGCGTAAAAGGTGAAGCCAGCAGCGCAAACAGTATAAACAGAATCTCTTTGAGTATGGGTTTCATGTGCTTTTTTCAACTTGATTAGTTAAGGGTTTGAGTACTTCAGGCCAAGCATAATTGGCTAATATTGTTTGTCTAGCCGCTTTACCGATTGATTTGCGCAACTCAATCGATTCGAGTAAATTTAAACAATGCGTCGTGTACTGCTCTGCTGTATCTGCAAGCAGAACATCTTTCCCTGCACAATGAATAATCCCTTCTATCCCTTTCAATGTGGTAACGACCGGTAATTCACACGACATGGCTTGCAGCACTTTATTTTGCACACCTCGAGCGATTTGAAAAGGGGCTATAAATATACAGGCAGATTGGAAGTAAGGCATTATGTTGTCTACAAATCCGGTAACAGTAATATCATCACTTGTACCGAGCTTTTGTATGTTGGCACTGGGGTTCATGCCTGCAATTACCAATTTAGCATTGGGGTATTGGTCTTTGATTTGGGGCCAGCAATTGGCAATAAACCATAAAACAGCATCAATATTGGGCTTGTAATCCATCACGCCGGTAAAAAGCAGCGTCGGGTGTTGTGGTCTAGTTATGTCGATGGTTGGCTTGAAAATACTATCATCAATTCCATTTGGTAAAATTGTTATGTTACCCAGGTGAGTTACTTCTTTTTTAAATAATTTAAGCTCCGCAGAGGCAATCAAGTAACACTCTTTGGATAACTTAGCGGCTTCAATTTCTAATTTTTTGACTAACTTGGCTTCGCGCTTATAGACCAAATTCATTGGAAAGTGCGCTTTGTGTTGGTACTGTTGCCATTTGTTTGAGTCGACATCCATAAAATCGGTCAAGACAGCAGGGCTGCTATGTTTGTTAGCTATTGAGTCGATATAGCGAACTAGTGATGAAGCGGTTAAAAATAAAAAGTCAGGCTCAAATGAGCGGGTTTCATTTTCAATTAGCTGTTTTACCCTAGAAGAGTAGAAATTTGCCTCGCTAAGCGAACGATTAGTGGCTAATGCTTTTGCAAAACGTAAGGGTTTATACTCCAGTTTAGCGGTATTGACGGTAATGCCTAGGTCGAGTGCCAAAGCGGCGGCAAATTCTTCATCTTCTGGTCCGCTGCTGGGAGAAATTAATGACAAAGAGTGACCCAGTTGCTTTAATCTTTCTAGTTGATGATATGTGCGAAGCTTCTCGCCTTTATTGGGGGGGAAAGGCACTCGATGGGACACGACAAGAATTTTCAATTAATAACTCTCTTTTAAAACCAGCATTGTTGGTGACTAACTTTCTAGAAGCAATGTACTATAACAAAAATATCATACTAGTCATGTCATGATTGACCTACCGAACTCTTTTTAGGTATCCTTCTTATTATAATAAATTAAGTGCTCATTATTTTGGTTTTGCGCTTGGCTTATTAATTAATCATGCCAAGGAATATACAGTGACACAAGCCTCATATAATATCGTTATGTTTGCCTATAATGAAGCAAATAACCTTGCTAACTCAGTTACAGCAGTAGCTGACAACTGTGATAATAATTTACATAAATTTTATCTTATGGCAAATGGTTGCACGGATAAAACGGTCGAGGTTGCGGAAGCACTAAAACGGAAACTGAATTTTGACAAAATGGAAGTTATTAATATTGAATTAGGGGATAAATGCAATGCATGGAATCACTATGTTCATAATGTTGCAGATGAAGAACCGCTTTGCCATTTTTTTGTAGATGCTGATGTTATTTTTAGCCAGCAATGCTTTCCATTGCTGGTTGAGAAAATAGCCAAGGCTAATGACTCATGTCATATTATTGCTGGTATGCCTTTATCCGGTCGTAACCTCGAGTTTTATCAAAGCCTGGTGACAGAACGCTTCTGTTTTTTTGGAAACCTTTATGGGATGCATCAACGTTATCTCAAATTAGTTAAAGAGAAAAACTTCAAATTACCAATAGGCCTTAATTGGATAGATTCATTTTTAACCAAGGCAGCTAATACCGACATACAATTTATTCAGCGTAACCTGCCGGACCGCGTGATACATCTACCCGGTGTCGGTTTTCATTTTGAGAGTTTATCGCCATTTAATTGGGATGATATAAAACTCTATAAAAATCGGATCGCAAGGTATGAATTAGGTAAAATACAAGAAACCTATCTGGACGACATAGCCGCTAATAAATGGCCTGCAACAATGCATGAAATTAATCTATTAATAGCAGAGTCGTTCGAACAAAAAACTGAAGCATTGGGCCTTGTTAAAAAATATTTAGTGAAAAAGCGACTGGGACGTTTGATAGCCAAAGGTAAATAAACGTAAACAGAAAACGTACACACATAACGAGTGCTAAAACCGAAGCATCAGCTTTAATTCAAATGATTATTTACTTTGGCTTTGTGATAGCACAAATTAGTATATTTGGTATATTAGTTCACATGCTACGGCCTTAATGCACCAATGACTGTTTAATATTAACTATGAAATCAATTTTCTTTTTTATTTCCATATTAATTGTTTATGGCTCACTGTATCCATTCAATTTTACACATTCCGCGGTTACAGAACGGGCTATCGCAGCCCTTTTTAATTTCGATATCACAGAAACACACCTAACTGATTTAATTGCTAATATTGTTCTATTCGTGCCATTCGGTGTTTTTTTACGAGCCGCCTTCCCAAAATATAACTCAGCAGGGCAACTTTTACTGCTCGCATTAATGACATTTTTGTTCGCATATTCAATTCAAGCACTGCAGCTTTTCACTGAAGACCGCCAGCCATGGGGTGGTGATGCAATATGGAATATGATTGGTTACGCTGTTGGCGTTTTCTTATATGCATCACTTCGTTTGGACTTTCTGAAAACATTTAAAGTGAGCCATAGCCACCAACAGATCTCCTTTTTTATCGCTTTTATTATAATCGCACTAGAACTGGCTCCCTTTGCCCCGTCAATTGATTTTGATGTACTCAAAGCAAATATAAAGCTACTGCTTAATTCACCTTCTATTGGTTGGTATTGGACATTTGAAAATACCGTTTTTTGGCTAGTTACTTTTTATCTGCTAAAAATAGCGTTCCCAAATTGGACCCGCATTAATAAGCTCAGTTTATTAGTTATGCTTATTTTAACGTCCAAGTTCCTAATAATATCTAGCAATATCAACCTATCTTCGTTAGCTGGAGGTATTCTTTCTTTGCTTATTTGGAAGGTATTTTCGCAACGAATTAATGCACAACAACTGGCTATGTTGTTGCTTATCACTATTCTTGGTAATGGTCTCTATCCTTTTGAATTAAGAGAGCAGGTAGGCACATTTAAATGGTTACCTTTTTCTGCCTCGATGGACGGTAACTTGCTCATCAATATTATCGCCTTTACTAAAAAAACGGTTTTTTATGGAGGGGTAGTATGGCTATTTTATTTAGCTAAACGCCGTTTGCTGTTTGGGGCTGTTATTTGCGCTGCAATCGTATTATTATCCGAGTTTTTACAAATATTCTTTACTAATTCAGTGCCTGATAGTACTGATTTTTTCATTGTTATCATGGTGGCTTTTATTATCCATCAATGCTTGAAATTGAAGTCGGGTATTAATGAGCCTCTGCCTCTTCAAAGCCAGTCACCGGGCAAGGATAATAATGTGCTCTTAACGTCACCTAAAAATATCCACGATATGACAAGCGCGCATTATATCTTTGGCTTAGATGGACTTAGAGCTATCGCTGCCTTGGCTGTATTTTTTGTTCATTTTCAGCAGTTCACAGGGATCGGCGGTGTATTTCTGTTTATTGATTTTGAACGCTGGATGATCAATGGCAACACAGGTGTTGCACTATTTTTTGTATTAAGCGGCTTTTTGTTATCAATGCCTTTTTGGCATTCATTTAAAAGTAATCAATTTCCTAATATTAAACATTACTTTATTAATCGCGCGGCCCGAATTATTCCTCTTTACTATCTGTGTTTGTTTGGCCTATTGGCTATCAAAGGCTTTCAAGGTTCTGATGTAAACTTCAATAACATAATCTCGCACTTGTTCTTTTTACATAACTTAAAAGACTATCAGGTGATGAGTGTAAACCCGCCGTTTTGGACATTGGCGGTGGAATTTCAGTTCTATCTTTTACTGCCATTGTTTTTCGTCTTGTTGTTTAAACTTGGCTTGCGTAAAGCTCAAGTACTTTGCTTTTTGCTTATTCCGGTTATTTACCTATGTTATCGGTACTTTATGGGGCAAATGGCTATTCATAATGAGTGGCCCATCAGTATACCGTTAATTTGGCCTTTTGGTGTTTCGGTGGAGTCGGCCACGGGGCAATCACTTACTTACTCTCTGTTTGCTCATTTACCGCATTTTTTAATTGGTCTGTTTGCAGCCAGTTTTTATAAGCAGAATACGTCAAAATGGGCAGAGGTCGTATTTTGGGTAAGTGTGGGCCTTGTATTTGCAATACTAGCAACAGCGTTAGATGAGTCGTTGCAGTTGGATTTTGGTCGCTATAACTTCCCGTTTGTGCCGGTACTGTTAGGATTAATCGTCTACACTGCCCCGCAAGCGAAATGGGCTCGCTATTTTTTAGAATTAAGCGCCTTGAAGTGGCTTGGTGTTATTTCATACGGGGTTTACATATTCCACTATCCTATTCAAAAAGCCACGTTAAAGGCTTTTGAGGCGATCAATATCGATGTGTCACAACGAGTGTTGCTGTACTTATTTATTACGCTGGCAGCGACGCTGCTGGTTTCGCATTTCGCATACAAATTGATTGAAAGACCCGTAATGACATGGTTCAAACGAGCCTCATTAGCGAAGGGTGAGAGCAAGGTTACTAATGAACAATTAAAAAATGCAGGCGCTCAGCTACCGAGTAAGTTGAGAAAGCCGACTAAAAAAAGGCTTTCATTGGCTTTGATAGCACTGGCTGTGCTAGCCGCTAGCATCGCTTTTGTGCTTAACATGTCAGCACCTAAAGTGAAGGTAGAGCAGGTGTACTGGGCGGGTTCTAAAGCGAATCGAATGATTTTTGACCATCATGCTCACACCACTTATTCAGATGGTGAAAAGTCGGTAGCAGAATTAACCGAGTTAGCTTATATCAAGGGGTGTGATGCATTTTCTATTACTGATCATTCTCAAGATCAGCGAAGCTTTTCGCCAGCAAAATTACGCGAAATTGCGGCGATGAGAAAAAAGTATCCGGTCATGTTAATTTTTGCAGGCATAGAATTAGGCATGCCATCTTATGATGGGCGTGAGCATGTGAATATTATTACCACGCCAGAATTTGAAAGCCAAACGTTAGGTGCTGTTATGTCAGCTTTGCAAACATCCAGAGCCATGCCTGCGAAAGAGCGCGACTTGCACGTTCTCAGCGCGATCAACAGGGTAAGTAATGCAAGAGATAATACGATTGCGATTTACAATCATCCAAGTAGAAAAGATGAAAATAAAGGACAAGATGAAAACTACGCCGATATTACTTTTTGGAATCAAGATGTAGACTACATTACTGCAATAGCCGGTGCTCCTGGTCACCAAAATAAAGCGCAAATAGGGTCTTACGAAGCACAAATTTTACCCATGGACCGCTGGGACCCGATTGTTGCAACTGTTGGCGGAACATGGGATAAGCTGCTAGCAGAGGGGCATAAAATATGGGGCGCTATTGCATCCTCCGATTATCACAATGATGCGATGGATTATGGCCCCTGTGAATTTTCTAGAATACATGTTGATGCACCAACAAAAGATTACTCAGGGTTAATTAGCGGTATCAAGGCCGGTTCGTTTTGGGCGGATCATGGCAAGTTGTTACGTGACTATCAATTCACGGTGGAAAGTAAAGACGATGATTATCGTGTTTATCCGGGTGGAACACTCAACCTAATGGGAAATAAGCGTATTTTGTCGGTTGATATAACGGCGAAGCGCAGTGAGAACTACAAGAATGATTTTCTAAGGTTTGATTTGATCACCAATTGCAGCAACGATGAAGTGCTTGTTCGCAGCACGCTGCTGCCGCCAGAGGAGAGCAGCGTCTCGTTATTATTGCCAATAGTTGAACAAAAAGGTGCGTGTTTTGTGCGCTCGCGAATAGTCAGAGAGTCACTTGAGGAGAATAAATTAAGTGCTTACTCGAATCCTATTTTTGTTGTTTTTTAAAGGTCGGTTATAGTTTTACGCTATCGGCCTTAAACAACGGTATTGCATGCACCACTGCTAGCGTTTATTCTTCAAGCTGCGGTTTATACTGAATAGATGCTGTTCAATGGTAATAAGAGTATGACCTAGGACTTCTAGTTAGCAATAGCTTAATAGGCTATAAAACAAAAATATACATTGGTCTTAAGGTTATTTATGTGTGGTATTGCTGGGTTTTTAACGAAAAATTATGAACAGTTGACAACAAACGATCTCGTTGCAATGGGTAATGCTATTTCTCATCGAGGGCCTGATGCTCACGGCGAGTATTTAGATAATACCGTTGGTCTTTGTCATAGACGTTTAAGTATTCTTGATTTATCAGAGGCCGGAAATCAACCCATGTTTTCTGATGATGAAAACGTGGTTATTGTCTTTAATGGTGAAATTTATAATTTTTTGGAGCTTAGGCAAGAGTTACAGCAAGAAGGAGTCAGCTTTCGTTCGGGCACTGATACTGAAGTTATTATTAAACTCTATGAAAAGCACGGTGTAGATTGCCTAGAAAAACTAAACGGCATGTTTGCTTTCGCATTATGGGATAAAAAGTTAAACAAGCTGTTTATCGCAAGAGATCGTCTAGGTAAAAAGCCACTCTATTATTATCAAGAAGAACCAACTTCAGGCCAAAATAATGCGAATCAAAGGTTTGAAAAATTTGCGTTTGGGTCTGAAATTAAGGCTATTTTAGCGCTACCTGATATTAAAAAAGAAATTCGATTAGACGCTGTTCACGATTTTTTTGCTTATCAGTATATACCGGATCCAAAAAGCATATTTAAACACATTCACAAGCTTCCTCCTGCTCACTACATGGTGATTGAGCAGGGTGAAATCACCATCGAAAAATATTGGGAATTAAGTTTTGCGCGTCAATCCGAATTAGATGAAAAGCAAAACGTCAGTATCCTGCAAGATCTGATAACACAAACCACGAAAAGACGCATGATCAGTGACGTGCCCTTGGGCGCATTTTTAAGTGGCGGGGTGGACTCCAGTGGCGTTGTTGCCACCATGTCAACGCTGTCGGATAAACCCATCAAGACCTGTACCATTGCATTTGACAATAAAAAATACAACGAAGCTGAGTTTGCTAGATCAGTGGCCGAACAATACGGCACTGAGCACCATGAATTTTTGGTACATCAAAATGTGGCTGATTCAATTGAACACATCGTCAGTTTTTTTGATGAGCCCTTTGCTGATCCCTCGCTAATACCTACTTTTTTTGTGTCCGAATTAGCACGTAAAGAGGTGACGGTTGCCATTGCCGGTGATGGTGGTGATGAAGTATTTGCAGGCTACGAAAAGTACGCAAGCGATCATATTGAAAACCAGTTGAGGAATAAATTTCCGCATTGGATACGAAAAACCATTTTCCCGAGTTTAGCCACCGGTTTTGGTATGGTTAATATTGACCTGTGTAAACGAGCAAAAAGCTTGCTAACGAGCGTAAGTGTCAGCCCACAAATGGGCTTTTATATTACCAACAGCTTCATAACAGATGAAACGTGGAATAAATTAGCAACGAACGACGTAAAGGAACAACTCGGTAACTATCATCCATCGTCTTTTACCTTGGAAAAATATAATGAAGCCGATGGCCCTGATCATTTAAGCAAAATACTGTATACCGACATGAAAACCTATCTAGCGGGTGGTATTTTAGTAAAGGTTGATAGAATGAGCATGGCGAACTCACTTGAGGTAAGGGCACCTATATTAGACAGGGAAGTAATTGAGTTTGCCGCGACCTTACCCTCGGACTTGAAATTCAAGAATAAAGAGAAAAAATACATTCTCAAAGAAGCATTTAAGCCGTATTTAAATGACGATATTTTGTATAGAAAGAAAATGGGTTTTTCAGTGCCATTGGCGCACTGGTTTAGGGTTGAAATAAGAGACATAGCACAACGGTATCTTATTGATGAAGTGAGTGGCTTAGGCACTGTATTTGACTTACAGCAGGTTAGTCAGGTTTGGAGTGAACACCAAAATGAACAGAGGGATCATAGTGCGCTGCTTTGGTCGATGTTGATGTTTGAGATGTGGTGGCAGAGGTATATGGTGTAAAGTACATTGGTAATAAGCGGCTTTATACTCTATTACAAAACAGGAAAGTTTTCTGAAGACAATATTTAAATATGATGACGAGCAGCTCAATTTTCTAAAATATAGGCAAATGCTCATGTTTTTTCTAAATTGTTCTCAATTGACACTATCGTACTATTGGTAAAATTTTGTTCTATTAGATTTTTATTGGATTCTGCAAAATGTTTTTCGATCTCAGCATCAAAAGAAGTTGTGAAGTCCCCTTTGAACGGCAATTTTTTTGCGAGATAGTGTGAGATTCTTATTATTTTGCTGTTGTAGTTAAGTGCCAAAGGGCTTCTGCTAACTAACATGTTTATATATCTTAATATATTAAGAGTTCGAAAATTAGGCGACTGATTTTTAGTATTACTAGCAATAGTTAAAGTATAACTTTTATTAGGTTCTTTTATTTTCTCTAAAAAATCTTCGATAAGGCGTTTACCGGTTAAATTAGTCTCCCGCGATATTTCACTTATTTCAATATTTCTGTTTCCAAATACTTGAGCCCATTGATCAACTGTCGCAAAGTAATTATAAATTTTATCATCATATATAGTTGAAATAAATTCATTATAGGAACTAGTGGTTAGTGACGGCCCTTTCACGAGTTGCGCATAAACACTTTTAACTAACTTAGTCTGCTTTCTGTAGTAAAAAATTAAAGTGATTTTTTCAAAGAAGGGCATTGTTAACTCAGCGATTTTTTGTATCGCTGCTGGGGAAGAACACTGAGAGTAAAGTGCTTCACTAGAAATGATAAGCTTATTTATATTACCCGATCGTTTTTTTTCTTCAAGATAGGTTTTCACCACCTTACCAAATTGCTCAGCGTGTATCTTTAAATCTTCCTTTGAGTGCGAACATAAAATATCTGTATAGTAATGTGCATTCTTCGGGTATCCAGCCCAAGCAGCTAGCTGCCAATTGTTTTTGTAATTCAAAAAATCGGGCACTGCACAAGCTGATTCCTCCAATGTTTTACTATTCTTCTCTAGGAATGATTGAATCGAAGTGGAGCCGGCTTTGTGACTACCAATATGAAGAAATAATTCCATAAAATTTTAATCCTTTTTCATTTCGTAAATTACGCGCGACCACGTGGCTGATCAATATTAGACTGAAGTAACAGTCCATAAACGTTTTGTAAGGCTGTTATATATGCGTATCCAATTAAGTATAATATTAGATAAGTTAGAAAAGACAAGCGAATCCGACACTATCAGATAATTTTATTTTCCTTTTTTTAAAATGCTTAAGTAATCCTAATTGTTCATTATCTGTTTTTGCAAAATCTAATAATCAGTATTTGGTCAAAGAGTAAAATTGTTGATGCTGCATAACAGCTATGAATATTGTCAGTATTTATAACTTTTTGTTCGAAGAAAACTGGACTTAAATAGTCAATACAGTAGACTTTTGCTTGTTACTATAAAATCATCACTTAGCAGTAAATATGACACTGTAATTTATATGAAGCGAACTAATTAGTCCTTCTCTTATAGGTATGTGATAACTTAAAGTAATTTGCATTTATAATTGGGAGCTATCTAAAGCGTTAATTCGGATAAGGTGCCTTGATGTTATGAACTGTTGTATTGCAGGTGAACTAAGAGCTTCATAGCGTTCATTATTCAGGCACAAAGTAAACGATTAATTGCTGACATTAATAGGTATACGTTTAGCTAAATCTATGCTTGGGAATCACAAGATGTTTAGAACATTAAGGTTTACCACTAATTTTTAAGAAATATGGCCAGAACCAGCAATGTTCTATAGGATGCGGAAGGAAAAACTTCCAATGACAAAAATAACTCTTAAAATGTGAATTCTCTGTGTTACCAGTTTTAAAAAGGTTTTTATATGAGGTCATTAAAAGAATACTATTGGCTACTTGAATCATTCATTTATGAAAGTTATGCGAGAGGTATGCGTGTAAAAAGAGCTTTAGTAATGCATAACTTAGAAGCTCCGCTCATCGTAAGTTTTACATCATACCCGCCACGGTTTGCAAAACTTCACCTTACAATTAAATCGATATTGAATCAATCGATCAGACCCGATAAAATAATGCTTTGGGTTGCAGAAGCGGATTTTGCAGCCCTCACCGACGAAGTGCTATTGTTATCAAAGAATAATAATGATTTTGAAATAAAATGCTGTGAAAACATTAGATCCTATAAAAAACTGATACCAACTCTAACTTTCCATCCTGAGGCGTTTGTTGCCATTGCCGATGATGATGCTTATTACTCAACAAACTGGTTGCATCAACTGACATCATGCTACACTGATAGCAGTCAAATAATAGCCCACCGAACTCACAAAGTGGCATATGACACCAATTGTATATTTCCTTATCAACAATGGGCTCAAACCTCGAATGGCACCAACAATGATGTGCTTATGGCAACAGGGGTTGGAGGGGTTCTATATCCACCTGGTTGCTTCAATGAAAAGGTGCTTGAAAAAGATTTATTCATGGAGCTATGCCCGACGGCAGATGATATTTGGTTTTTTTGGATGTCGCGAATAAATGGAGTTAAAACCGTCATGACACCTCATAAAACTAACACGGTATGCTGGATTGGTACTCATGACTCTGGATTGGCGCAAACTAATGTGGCACATAATGGTAATGATGTTTGTCTTAATAATCTTATTAATTCATTTGGGCTGGACGAAATATTAGATACTTTCCCAAAAAAAAGCAAAAAAGAGCATTAGCGACATCCATTAAACCGGCTTGCTAGCATTTAAACAGTTCGTTTTATCTGTCTTACCAAAAACACCTTAGCTAAACTACAGTTGAATTGTGCGCACAGGTTCAATAACGCCATCAAAACTATAATTCAATAAGTCTATATCTTTTGCATAAATTTTTGCTGCTTTAGCTTTCGTTTTTTCATCATAGAAGTCTCTATAATCAGCACGCTTTACAACGTTATCTTTTTTCAAATCACCTTTTGTTCCCAATTTCCCTGCAATAAAATCGAAGTCATCTTCTAACAATTCCAAATATCCAATATAATCAACTGTAACTTTATTGTGCCTATCAATAATATATGTCCACTGGGGTTTAAAGTGGTGATATTTATTAATGTTATCTTCCGTTAGCCATTCATTTACAAAGTTTTCAAAGCTGCCAAATGACGCTAGCTCAGCTTTGAAAAAAGCATCGTCAAATTCGTTCATTCCTCCTTTTGCTAAAAAGGTATAAGCGGATACGAGTCTATCCCATGGATTTCTGACAATCGTGAATTTAAAATAAGATAAAAATTTGCTTGGAGGAAACACATTTATGTATTGGTCAAGTTGGGTGTGTCCTCCTGCAATACTTTTAAAAAGCGCCTTATTTACTGAGATACCCGCACATTTAGGAATATGGACAAAAATAGCTTTTGCGTTGTCAAATGGGAGATATCCACCAGAGAGTTTATCATCTTGAAGTCGCAATAATTGCAATCGCTTAAAGACTTTGTTTCTAGTAAATTTAAAATCATACCACCTTACGAGCAGGTAACATTTCTTCGGAAGTTTTCTTAACAGATCAAATTTCAAACTTATATCCCTAGCAGCGACTTTCAGTACCTATAATTTTTAGGATTTTAGGATTTTACTCAAGTGTTTTATTAACAAATTTAAATAAATCGACTGGTTGTAATGATGATCATTTGGATTGTCATTTAATAATTGTTCAGAGATCAAACCATCTTTTCCAATTGAATCGTTATCTAAATCCAAAAAGTGGCATCCCTGAGCTTCTGAAACTTTTTTCATCCGACAATTAAATCGCAATGTAAGTTCAGTCCGCTCTCTCAGGGTAGCTTTGATCTCTTTTCTCAAATTAGCAATTTCGCCCCAAGACTGATCATCTTTTATTGTAGGGATAGGTGCGCTAACGACAATCGTATTATCGGAACCTTTGTGATTTCGCAAAAACTCTTGATAATTCAAAACGCAAGTCTCTAGCATCTCTTCTACTGTGGTATCGTATTTGTCTGCTCGGTACCAAATCACAAACCCTGTATCAACTTCACCTAGTTGAGTTATCAAAGTATGTGGTTTTATTTCTTTAAATGCTCTCTCGAACAGATCTTTCGCATTAGTCTTCGAATTTGGATTAGTCAAACCTGAGATAGTTGCACCACCAACATTTTCCACATAAGTTGTATAATGTTGTTTGAAAAATAGATTGAATTCAGGACATTGAAATACGGCAGTGTGTGAGTCACCTAATACCAGAACTCTACTTTTTTTAGAAAATTTAAGCTTGATTTTGTCAAAAACTGATAATTTCATTTTAACTATCAAACCTTTGTGTTATTTGTGTTATTTGTGTTATTTGTTTTATTTTAACTATGCTATTCATCGTTGCAATCTTTTTTTGATCGGTTCAATAGTTCTGAGTAATAGCGTTTCAAGATATTTCCATTCCTGAAAGCGATGGCGAAAGATTAAGTGAAAAACAAATACTGTTCCATAGAAAGTTAAAAATGTGAACATTGTCGCTATGAGTAATTTTAGAAAACTATAATTAGTTAGTGTCACAAAATAACTAGAAGAAATTGCGGCTAAAACTGCTCCTAGCAAAAAAGGAATTATGGAAGCTAATAAAGAAAGCGTGTTTTTAATGCTAGTGTATTTGACTGTAATAAGTATTAAAAATACAAAACACATTATATTTTCTATTCCAACTCTTACAGATGTAAAAAGTAACAAATCTTCAATACCTACGGCAAAAAGTGAAGAATAAAGAATAACAAAGGCTACACATTCATACATAAAAATATGTTTCGTTTTACCATATACTATTAATACTCTAAGGCATTGATTAAGCATAACAAAAGCGGGTACTAACAACGAAAATGTACCTAAAAGGACAGAATATTCAAGCCAATTCTTACCCAACAAAACGAGTGTAACAATTTCATGATGAAAATACATTGTACAGGTAATTGGCAGAGCAATTAGCATTGTTATAATAAAGGAAGTATTAAATTGTTTTGCAAATTCATTTGGATTGTGCATAGTTTTCCTTAACTCAACTAAAAATGGCTGAATAATCGGCAGAACAATATGTGAACTTGGCATGAAAGCAATATATTTCATAGTATGGTAAGAACCCAACTCAGCCTTTCCAAAAGTCGAACTGACGATAAATGTATCTAATTGAGTCCTTATATATCCAAAAATCGATTGCGGTATAATCCAGCTTGAAAACTGCCACTGTTCTCGGGCATTTTTCAAGGTCAGCTTTGGACGATGTGGATGTACAAAGTAAGAGCCCACTAGCATCAAAACAGCATTCGTAGCTTGGCCAAATATTAAAGCCCAATAGTTCTGCAAAGTTAATGCAGAAAAAATTGCTACTATTACTGATATAACCTTCGCTACTAAACTAATCTTAATAAGCTTTGTGTAGTTTTGTTCACGCCTTAAAAATACTTCTCCTGGATTTCGTAAGCCGCTCAACATGAACACACATGTTAATGACAATATAACATTAATCAATCTGGGATCATCATAGTAGTCAGCAATAAGAAAAGATAAAGCTGCTATAAGTGTCGCTATAGAGCCTTTAAAAATAACGTCTATAGTAAAAGCTGTATTTACTTTTTCTTCGTCTATTTCATCAACACGGAGGAGATATTGCAGGGAACCGGTATTTGAGAGAATTTCAATAAGACCAATAATTAAAATTGCAATCGCTACAATACCGAAATCTTCGGGCAATAAAACGCGGGCTAAAATTAGAGTACTGACCAAACCAATCATTTTCTTTAAGATAGATTCACCCAGCAGTAATATACTACTCAACGCCCCTTTTCTTAGATTACTCATTTTATTTTGATAGTCATTTTTTATCCGGATCTTATGTCAAAACGCCCGTTGCCTTGGAAGTCATTTTCGTTTAAGTATTCAGTGTAAACGTGCTAGTTATTAGAGCATACGTTCTTTTTAGTTTAGTGCCAAGTTGGTTCGAGTTAATTAGCGCATTGCCTCACAAAATACCACACTACCCATAGGTCGTTGCCTCATCTAATATAACACTACTTGTACATTGCGATGTAGGGGATATTTGATGATTGGAACAATGAGCTTAACAACAAGACGCGAGTTGCTGAATAGCGTTAGGCAGCGATATGAAAACGCTGATTGGATTGATAAAGGGCGAGTATTGGACGGCTTTGCTGCTGCCACTGGATATGAGCGCAAATATGCAATACGACTTCTCAATACTGATGAAACAACGACTGCACCGAGAAAACGACACGCCTCCCAGAAGTATGATGAGCAAGTAGAGTGCTAAGAATGTATGTCAACTTTTCCCAAACGTCGCTGAAATTACTGAAGAAAGAGCGAATTGGCGCAAAAGTATCAAAAAATACGATAGCGCAAAAACGCCGTTTCAACGAATTCTGCTTTCTGAGCATATTGGCGATAAAAAGAAAAAGCTGCTTACTATACAATATGAATCACTTTACCCTATTGGCCTCATGTCTCAATTGCAAAAGTTACAAGACGAATGTTGTGGTTGAATTAGCCGGGCAGTTCAATAAAGGATAAACTTCAATTATTGAGGTGTCAAAATGACTAAACGTATTTTAAAGAAATATCCGAACGATTTTAAGCAAGAAGCAGTGGCGCTGGTAACTGAGCAAGGTTATTCAGTTATTGAGGCTGCCGCTTCACTAAATATAACCGATAAGTTTCTTTATAACTGGATTGCGAAATCTAAGCAACAAAGCGAAGATAATGAGTTATCGACGGATGAACGAGCTGAACTCATTCAACTCAGGAAAGACAAAAAACGCTTAGAAATGGAGCGCGAAATATTAAAAAAGGCTTCTGAGGATTCAAGCCAACAAAGCAACACTCTTTTCAATCATGTGTGATGGTGTTTTAAATTTCAATGTTTTTCTTGGGCGCTCATTTAATTGAGTTGCAACCTCGTTTAGTCGTGCTTGGCTATGAGGAGATAAATCTGTTTTTTTGGGGAAGTATTGTCGAATAAGGCTATTAGTGTTTTCATTTGTGCCTCGCTGCCATGGACATTGAGGGTCACAGAAGTAAACAGGCATACCAAACTCTTTAGTAAGAACGCTATGTTTAGCCAATTCCATACCTCTGTCCCAAGTCAAAGACTTTCGATATTCCAATGGCATTTGTCTAAATATAGCTAGCAGTGCATCGTTAACAGAACCAGCATCTTTTCCAGCTAGTTTGAGAATGATAGTGAAACGTGACTTCCTATCTACTAGCGTAGCAATGTGTGTATTTTTTGACCCGGATACTAAGTCGCCCTCCCAGTGTCCAAGTGAGCGCCTATTATCAATATGCTTTGAGCGCTCATGAATAGAGACGCCATTCACAATATTAATTGACCCCCTATGACCCTTACGCGAATGAAAGCGACTGTGGCGCATAGGACGCTTTCTGCGCAAATGTTCTGAAAGCGAATGATCAAGAATATTTTTTGACCGCACATAAAGTGACTTATAAATTGTTTCGTGGGATACCTGCATCTTTTTACGCCTTGAATATTCGACGCTTAGCCACCCAGAAATTTGCTCAGGTGACCATTTCAATTCGAGTTTATCTATGACTATTTGCTTTAGTTCAGGGTAACGCTGTAGCACGCCAAGCTTCGGACGTTTCGCCATTCGGTTAGCCCTATTGTCTGCGTCTACAGCCTTATAATACTTGCGCCCTCGATTGCGAGCAACTTCTCTAGATATAGTAGACGGAGACCGATTTAACATTTTAGCGATTGCCCGAATACTCTTCTTTGCTGATAACGCGACACGTATTTCTTCGCGTTCGCTCACTGATAAGTGAGTAATATTTCGATGCCTGGGCTTGGGCTTAATACCGCCTGATTCTCGTAAGATGGTGAAAACAGAACCTGGCTTGGCCTCAATTACTCGACCAATATCGCTGAATCCAGCGCCGTCTTTCCATAAGTCAAAAACAAGGTTTCTCTCGTCTGTGGTAAATGTACGCTTTAACCGTTTCATTCAATGTCCTCATGCAAATCAGTATTTTAGTATAACTGTTGCTTTGATGACTTGAATCCTCATCAGCTTTTTTTGCAAAGGAAATGAAGTACAGTATTCATTCATAGCAAGTTTAGGTAAACAGTACCCAGTTGCTATGTCGTGCAAAGTGATGCGAGTAAGTAAATCAGCCTACTATGCTTGGCGCAAACGCCCCGCGATAATAATAAGTGCAGAAACACTTAACATGCATCG
>Ga0307978_1000980_pt1 | contig 22379 bp, 20 predicted proteins | sample OrgLakmetage1056_FD_203151 | JGI IMG/M metagenome (GOLD analysis project Ga0307978, IMG submission 203151) | Saline water microbial communities from Organic Lake, Antarctica - #1056 | ecosystem: Environmental > Aquatic > Non-marine Saline and Alkaline > Saline | place: Antarctica: Organic Lake...
GCAATCCTCGCATTCATGCGTGAAACCATCCCGCAGGACTGGAAAAACTTCCGCGACAAGGTCTCAGACAACTTCTGCGTCATAACCCACAAGAACTTTCGGGTTTTGGAGTAGAGGCGGTATAAGTAAGATTTTCGGGGAAAATCATTGGCCGCCGTCAAGTGACGATCATATAAATCTTGCTTAGTTTTTCGGTGATTTCCCGCGCCACGCGCTGGCCCTTTGCCATGTAGGACGTATCGCTCGACCCAAAACTTTCGCTGCGCCCATCCTTGTCTGCCGGGATCACGGCGCCCGATACCACGGTTATCATCTCATGCACCGTCCCTGCCGCCACCATTTCGTGGCAGGGCGCGTATTCCTAAGTGCCAACCGAGATAACTCCGTCTTTGGTCTCGAAATGGCTATGATTTCCCTCGGACGGACCTTCTGTCGTGAATCCCCATACGCCGGTCAGGTTTGATGACGCCAACTGGGGTGGCTAGACGCGATTCGAAGGCTTTGCTCGGTGATTTTCAATCCTCTTTCGATGTCAGTTTCACCGCATCATCCGCCCATTCCCAAGGCCGGGTGAATTCGCCCAGCACCTTTGCGACACGCACGTCGTCCTTGCTGCCGGTCAGCAGTGCAACAAGACCCAGTTTCTTATCGTCGACCACTTCGGACACGCGGGCATCGCTGCCGCCTTTTTCCAACGCTGCGTCATAGATGCGGGCGATGGCGCGTTTGCGCAGGGACGGCTTGAACACTTTGCCGACTGCGGTTTGCGGCAACTCGTCCAGCACCTCAATGTATTTTGGCACCGCAGCACGCTCGCGCACGCGCTGGCGGCAATGCTCAAGCAGTGTCTCGGGCGTGGCATCGCCGCCCTCCACCAACTCGACATAGGCGCAAGGCAACTCGCCCGCATGAGCATCGGGCTGGCCGATGGCACCAACGCCCGCAACAGCGGGATGCGCCATCAGCGCCTCCTCGATATCAGCGGGGTCAATGTTATGGCCACCGCGGATGATCAGATCCTTGGCACGACCCGTGATCCATAGATACCCATCCTCATCGATGCGTCCCAGATCGCCTGTGCGCAGGTGATCGCCGTGGTAAAGCTCGCGGTTGCGCACCGCATCGGTATAGGTGTTGCCTGGCCAGACACCGGGGTTGGAGATGCAAATTTCTCCCACCTCGTCCGGCGCGCAGGTGACTACGCCATCGTCCGTCACGTGCATGATCCGCACGTCCGTATAGGGCAGCGGGATACCGACCGAGCCGACCTTTTTCATGCCTGCAGGCGGATTGACCGCGACAAGGCACGTCACCTCAGTCAGCCCATATCCCTCGATCAAGGTCATGCCCGTTGCGCTCTCAAACCGCTTGAACAGTTCCAGCGGCATGGGCGCGCTACCAGAAAAGGCATTTTTCACCCGGCTGATATCAGCGTCAACTTTACGCTGCATCAAGGCGGCGACGGCGGTCGGCACAGTGATAACGAAGGTCACACCCCACCGCTCGCAGAGCTTCCAGAAATTAGCGACGACGCCTTCGCCGCGATAGCCCGCAGGCGTCGGTAGGATCACCTGCGCGCCAGACTTCAGCGCCGACATCAGCACGACGTGACATGCGAACACGTGAAACAGCGGCAAAGGACACATGATCACGTCCTCTTCGGTGAAGAGCAGGCGATCGCCCAGCCAGCCATTATAGATCATACCTGAATAGCGGTGTTGCGCCATTTTGGGCATCCCGGTGGTGCCCCCGGTGTGAAAATACGCGCCGACCCGGTCGAGCGCCTTATCCTCAAAGGTGAGCGTCTCGGGCTGCCGCGCCACTTCACGTGCAAAGCTTAGCACATCAGCGCGGTGGGTGCTGTCGTCCTTGGGCCGTAAAAGCGGCACGATCCAGCTTTGGGGGGGGCGAAGGTAGCGGTTCAGATCGACCTCTAGCACCGTCCCCACGCGCGGCGAATGGCGCACGGCCTCGGCCGTCTTGGCGGCGATGTCTGTCTTGGGAAACGCCTTCAGTGTTACGACAACGCGCGCGCCCGTCTCGCGCAGGAGGGCTGCAATTTGCTCGGGCTCCAACAGCGGGTTAATCGGCGCGACTATACCCGCAATCATGGCGCCCAGCGTCGCGGCCGCCGTCTCGAGGCTATTGGGCAGCACTAGCGCCACCGCGTCACCCTCATGGATGCCAAGACTGCGAAAGAGGTTGGCCGCACGGCATACCTCAGCATGAAACACGCGCCAGGACAATGTTTGCGCTGGGTCGCGCGCACCTGCGGTCAGCTGATAGCTGATGGCAGGCCGCTCCGGATATGCATGGGCCGTCGCGCGCAACATCTGGTAGATCGTCTCGGGCCGTGGGCGCGCCTGCCACGGCATCTCTTCCTGAATATCCAGCGCGTCCTGCCGTACCGCGAATGTCATAACGCGTCCCTCCTGCCCCGGCGTATCTCCTACGCCATCAGGATGAGAATGGGCTCGAATGGCAGCCTGCGCAAGGTGCAGGAACGGGGACGCCGACAGGCAAATTTCTAGACTTGACTCTTTCAGTCAGATTAAAGATAGATGTTGATGAATTTTGTCGGATTTGATAGGAGCTATCCACATGATACGTAAAACTGCCGCACGTTTGGCTGCCGCCACGGCGCTGGCCGCCATCGGAAGTGCCGCAATGGCCGCCGAGGTCAACGTTTATTCCTCGCGCCATTATGACAGTGACGATGCGCTTTATGCGGAGTTCACCAAAGAGACCGGCATCGAGGTGAACCGTATTGAGGGTAAGGCCGACGAGCTGATCGCCCGGCTAGAGGCCGAGGGCGCTAACAGTCCCGCCGACATTCTCATCACCGTCGATGCCGGCCGCATGGCCCGCGCCGAAGAGGCGGACGTGCTGCAGGCCTATCCATCGGATGTAATCGACCGCGCCGTGCCCGCCCACCTGCGTCATCCCGGCGATCTGTGGTTCGGCGTCAGTCAGCGCGCGCGCATCATCTTCTACGCCAAGGACCGCGTCGAAAACCCACCACTGACCTATGAGGCGCTGGCCGATCCAGCGTATAAAGACCAGGTCTGCATCCGCTCCTCGTCAAACGTCTACAACCAGTCGCTACTGGCGTCGATCATCGAGGCCGATGGTCCTGATGCGGCCAAGGAATGGGCTGCTGGCGTGGTCGATAATCTGGCGCGTGCACCGCAGGGCGGCGATACCGACCAGCTGCGCGGCATCGTCTCAGGCGAATGCGATATCGCCGTATCGAACCATTACTATTTTCTGCGCGGATTCGAATCCGACGTTGAGGGGCTGACGTCCGGCCTCGACAATATTGGCTGGATCTGGCCCAATCAAAGCGGGCGCGGCGCGCACATGAACCTGACCGCTGCCGCGATGGCCAAGTCGGCCCCCAACCCCGAGGAGGCCAAAGCGCTGCTGGAATTTCTGACCGGCGATTTCGCGCAGCACCACTTTGCCAACCAGAACAATGAGTATCCTGCGGTTCCGGGTGTGGGCCTTGATGTAGATACTGCGCGTTTGGGGTTCTTTATTGCTGACACTCAGACGCCAACATCGGTGTTTTCAACCAATGCGAAAGAAGCGCAGGCAATTTTCAACGAAGTGAACTGGCAGTAGGACGGTTAGCCTAAGAAACCTGAAAGCAGGCCCTCGGGCCTGCTTTTCCTTGTCCGGCGGTGCGCCCTTTGGCCAAAGCGCCAGCCGCACAATTCAGGCTACGCTTAACGGCGAACGTCCCGCAGTACAGCACCCGGATTCATGATCCCTTTTGGGTCCAGCGCAGCCTTGATGGCGCGCATCGCAGCTAGCTTGGCCGGGTCTCCATATCGCTCCAGATCATCCACCTTCAGCCGACCGATCCCATGCTCGGCACTGACAGAGCCACCCATCGAATCGACCAGGTCATGCACTGCCCGCTTGATCTGATCGCGCTGTCCTTCGTGATCTGCCCGGCTGCAGCCGATAATGGGAAAGACGTTGTAGTGCAGATTACCGTCGCCCAGATGACCAAAACAATTGATGCGAAAATCACCGATACTCGCGATTGCCGCATCCCCCTGCTCGATGAATTCGGCCACAGCGCCCAGTGGCAACGACACATCGTGAGAGCTGATCGCACCGATATGGCGGTTTGCCTCAGGCACTGATTCGCGCACGTTCCAGAACGCGGCACGCTGCCCGTCCGATTGCGCGATCAGCCCATCACACACCAGCCCGGCTTCCAGTGCATCGCCAAACAGCGCCTCCAGCGCGCCCGCCGGATCCAGACCGCGCGCAAGGCCGACATCGATCAGCACGAACCATTCGGGCGGCTGGGCAAAAGGCTGACGCACCTGCGGCATCGTAACGCGCAGAAAATCCAGGCATTGGCGGTGCATTAACTCAAACGCGCTGACGCCCTCGCCCATGTGATCGCGCGCCATCGCAAGCAGCTTCAGCGCGGCGACGGGGCTGTCGACAACCATCAGCGCAGTCCCTTCGCCTGCCGGGCGCGGCGCCAGTTTCAAGGACGCGGCGGTAATCAGGCCCAGCGTACCTTCGGAACCGATCAGCAAATTGCGCAGATCATACCCGGTGTTGTCCTTGCGGAGCCGTTTCAGCCCATGCCAGACGCTGCCATCCGGCATCACCGCCTCCAGCCCTAGGCACAGATCGCGCGCATTGCCATAACGCAGCACATTAACGCCCCCCGCATTCGTCGCCAGCAAACCGCCGATGCGTGCACTGCCTTTGGCCGCGATGCTGAGCGGAAAGAGTCGGCCCGCCACCTCCGCCGCGGCATGCACGTCCGACAAAATCGCGCCCGCTTCGACGATCATCACGTTCTCGTCGGGAAACACAGCGCGGATGCGGTTCATCCGCTCAAGGCTGATCAGCAGCGGCGCAGTGCCTTCATTTGCGACCTGCCCCCCAACCAGCCCCGTGCCACCACCGTAGGGGATAACTGGCACGCCCGCATCCGCCGCGAGGCGCAGCGCTGTCGCTGCCTCCTCGACGGTTCCAGGCGCGATAACCCCGCAGGCCTGGCCCTGCCAGCGGCCACGCGGCTCCTCCAGATAATGCGGTGCAATATCACGCAGGACGGGCGCGGGCAGCGCCGATTTCAAGCGGTCGAGGAAATCAGAATTCAGGATGCTTTGAGTCATGTGATCAACCTAGCGCCGTTGCTGGCAAGCGGGAACAGCAAATCGCCGCATTTGCGGTCTGGCGAAGGCCCCGCAGACGGCCCATGCCACGATGCGCCGGGGAAAACCTTTCTCGGGCCGCCCCCCCTACCTAGAGCCCTGCATCACTGCGCCCGCGCCGGTCATGGCGCAGAGCGGCATACAGGACGTGCGTCCGCCAACGCCCCTCGATCTGTAGGTAGCTTTGCGCGACGCCCTCGTATTTAAAGCCACATTTTTCCAGCAACCCGCGCGATGCGGCGTTGGATGGCAGGCATGCGGCCTCAATCCGGCTGAGATCTAGCCGATCAAACGCGTAATGCACCATCGCCGGTATCGCTTCGCGCATGTAGCCTTGGCGCGCATGGCTCTCACCGATCCAATAGCCCAGCGTGCCCGATTGACTGGGACCGCGCCGGATATTGTCCATCGTAATGGCGCCTAGCAGGCGGTCATCCTCGCGGCGCACCAGAAACAACGGCAAGGCCGTGCCAGCGATAATGCTGCGCTGCGCCCAGTAGACACGATTGGTAAACCCCCTGCGCGAGAGGTGATCGGCAGCCCATGTCGGCTCCCACGGGGTAAGGAAATCAGCAGATGCCCGCCGCAGATGCACCCAGTCGCGAAAATCAGCCATCACCGGCTGGCGCAAGCTCATCCGCTCCGTTTCGATCCGAACCTTACGGCGCGGAAGCAACATCACGCGGCGCGCCGGTTCTGTAGTGCCTCCAACGTCGGGGCGTCCTCGACCGGGCCATAAAGCGCCAGTGCGGCGGGCGCATGCGCCGCAGTCTTCTCAGCCAGATTACGAACATCAGCGAGCGTGACGGCGTCAATCTTCTCGACAACCTCCTCAAGCCCGGGGATTCGGCCCCAGATCTGTATCATGCGAGCAAGCCGCTCTGCGCGATTGCTGGGGCTCTCCAGCCCCATCAAAAGGCCTGCTTTCATTTGGGCACGGGCTCGCTCGATCTCATCGGGGCGCATGTCAGTCGCCGCGCGCTTCATCTCGTCTATTGTGATTTCAGCAAGCCCGGCCATCTGCTCGCCCGAGGTACCTGCATAGACCGTCATCATGCCGGTATCGGCATAGGCGCCTGCCTGCGCATAGATGGTATAGCACAACCCGCGCTTCTCGCGGATTTCCTGAAAGAGGCGCGATGACATGCTGCCACCAAGCGCAGTTGCATATATCTGGGCCGCGTGGATCGCCGGATCTGAATAGTCGGGTGATTCGAATGCAAGCGCCATATGCGCCTGTTCCAACGTTTTGATTGTCCGGCTCTCGCCACCGCAAAACTGCGCGCGGGGGGCCACGGGGTCAGCACCCGGCGTCATATCACCAAACATTGCCTCGGCCGCTTTGACTAGCGCATCGTGATCGACGGCGCCCGCCGCCGACAGCACCATTTGGCCGGGCCGGTAATGCTGATCGACAAAACCTGTAAGATCCTCACGGCTGAACCGCGCGACACCCTCATGCTGCCCCAGAATGGCACGCCCAAGGGGGTGGTCTGGATAAGCCTTTTCCTGAAGCCAATCGAAGATTATATCGTCAGGTGTGTCCAACGCCTGTCCAATTTCCTGCAAGATGACGCCGCGCTCAGTTTCGATCTCGGACAGATCAAAGATCGAATTGCGCAGGATGTCAGCCACCACGTCCAGCGCCAAAGGCACGTCATCCTTCAGCACACGCGCATAATAAGCGGTCACTTCGCGACTGGTGTAGGCGTTGATATAGCCGCCTACATCCTCGATCGCCTCGGCAATTTGGAGCGCGTTGCGCCGCGCCGTGCCCTTGAATGCCATGTGCTCCAGGAAATGCGCGATGCCATTCTGCTGCGGTAACTCATTACGCGCGCCGGCAAGAACCCAGACACCGATGGCAGCCGATTCCAAGCCCGGCATCGCCTCGGTCACGATACGAAATCCGTTCGGCAGTGTGGTGAGATTTACGCTCAATGCGCGGTCCGATCTTTTATTAGCGATTCTATGGCGCCAAGATCGTTCTCGACCTTGGTTATCCGTTCCTTGCGCTCATACAGGTCCGCCATATGCGGGGGCAAGGGGGCGTGCTGGCCGCTGGCCTGCTCAACCGCCGCGGGAAATTTGGCTGGATGGGCGGTAGCCAATGTAATCATGGGTACATTGGGCGTCAGATGCTGCTCGGCAACGTTAACACCTACGGCCGTATGCGGGCAAAGCAACTCGCCCGCCCGCTCCCACGTCTGGCGGATCGTCGCGCGCGTCTGATCCTCGTCGCAGCGGCCCGAATCGTACACCTCCCGCAAGGCCTCCAGCGCACCTTGGCTGACCACGAAGCCGCCTGTCTTCAGCTCTTCCATTAACTGTGCGGTAGCGCCCGCGTCACGGGCATACGCCTCGAACAGGGCGCGCTCAAAATTAGAGGACACCTGTATATCCATCGATGGACTTATCGATGGGATCACACCATCGGGGGTGTAGCCATCACCGCTGAGGCAGCGATGCAGGATGTCGTTCTGGTTTGTTGCAACGACCAGCCGCTCAATAGGTAGGCCCATGCGTCGGGCGATAGACCCCGCGAACACATCGCCGAAATTACCCGTCGGCACGGTAAAGCTAACCTTGCGATGCGGCGCCCCCAGCGCCACGGCAGAAGTAAAGAAATAGACGACCTGCGCCAGCACGCGCGCCCAATTGATACTGTTGACCCCAGCAAGACCTACTTCATCACGAAACGCAAAATCGTTGAACATATCCTTAACACGGGCCTGACAATCGTCGAAATATCCGGTCATGGCCAGCGCGTGGACATTGTCTTCGGTCGCTGTGCTCATCTGGCGGCGCTGCACCTCGCTGACGCGGCCGTGAGGATAGAGGATGAAAACATCAACCATATCAAGCCCGCGAAACGCATCAATAGCGGCAGACCCAGTGTCGCCGCTGGTCGCACCAACGATGCACACACGGCTACCGCTGCGCTTGAGCGAGGCTTCGAACAGCTGGCCGATCAACTGCATCGCAAAGTCCTTGAACGCGAGCGTTGGGCCATGAAACAGCTCGAGCAGGTGATGCCCCGAGGCCAGTTGCACCAGCGGCGCGCGGGCCGCGTGCGAGAATCCTACATAGGCGCGCGCGATGATATCCTCAAACTCGGCATCCGTGAACGCATCGCCGATATAGGGCCGCATGATACGAAACGCAGCCTCCTCATAGCTGACGCCCGCCAGCGCGGCAATTTCGGCCTGCGACATCTGGGGGATCGTCTCGGGCAGGTAGAGCCCACCGTCGCGCGCGAGGCCAGCCAGCATTGCCTCCTCGAAGGTTAGGATCGGGGCCTTTCCCCGCGTCGATACATATTTCATACCTCAGCCTTTCAAGTCACGGCCGCGCGGGCCCCGTGTCATCCGCCAGATCAAGTAACAGGTCATCGCCAGCCAAATGGCAGCCAGTGAAAACCATGTCATCGCATATTGCAGGTGATTGTTGGAAATCGCGGCAGTGTCTATCGGCAGGGCAGTGATCCCCGCGCCGGGCCCACTGATCTGCTGCCGCACGACCAGCAGCACCGGCTCGGTCTTGAGTGCAGCGGCCATTGCAGGCACGTCGCGAGCAAACCAGATACCACGCCCTGTATCGGGGTCTGGTGTATAGCTGTCGATCTCGTTGGGCCAATGCAGAGTGCCGATTAGCTGCGCTGGCCCCACGCTCGGCGGCGTATCCTTGGCCTCAAGCTGAACAAAACCACGATCGACCATTATCCTGCGCGTCCCCGTCTCAAAGGGTTGGATGAGGCGGTATCCCGCCCCCAGTTCCTTAGCGCCGACAAGGACATGCAACTGCGCCGGAAGCAGCGTACCATTCACTTGGACCGGCAGGTATTTGTCGTCGATCGGATCAGGCCGCGCAGGCAGGGGCACTGGCGCCGCGGAGATACGCGCGTCGATCTGCGACAGCGCAGCCTCTTTCCACGCCAGACGCTGCAATTGCCAGACGCCCAGAGCGATCAGCACGGACACGCCCATCAAGCCGAACAACAAAGGCACCACAAACCGCCGCATGAAACATCATCCTCCAAGGTAAAAGTGCGAGAGGCAAATCCTCTCGCACTTCTTTTCTTGCTAAAAATTTACCTGTTCTTCACGCCAGCCCACACGCGGGCGGGTGTTATTGGCCCCAGACATAGATCGAAGCAAAAAGGAAGAGCCAAACCACGTCAACGAAGTGCCAATACCATGCGGCCGCTTCGAAGCCGATATGGTTTTCCGGGGTGAAGTGCCCCTTGAGCGTTCGCAGATAGCAGATGAACAGAAAAATGGTACCAATCACGACATGCGCACCGTGGAAACCGGTGGCCATGAAGAAGTTCGCACCATAGATATTGCCCGAGAAGCCAAAGGCAGCATGGCTATACTCATACATCTGAAAGCCGGTGAAGAGCACGCCCAGTACCACGGACAGCAAAAGACCTCGTTTCATGTCTTCGCGGTTATTTTCATGCACCAAGGCATGGTGCGCCCAAGTCGCGGCAGCGCCCGAGCAGAGCAGGATCAGCGTGTTGATCAGCGGCAAGTGCCACGGATCAAATGTCTCAATTCCTACAGGTGGCCAGACGCCGTCGATACCCGGTGAAAGCTCGCCCATCGGGTACATCGCATGCTTGAAAAAACTCCAAAACCACGCAGCAAAGAACATGACCTCAGACATAATGAACATGATGAAGCCATAGCGCAGGCCGATCCGCACGACGGGCGTATGATCGCCTGCCTGATTCTCAGCCACCGTTTCAGACCACCAGCCGTACATGGTGTAAAGAACCCCAACAAAGCCAATCAGGAACACCCAAGGCTGGTTGCTATCGGCTTGAGGCGAAATCCAAAGGACGGCGCCGAATAGCATGATAAACGCGGCGACCGACCCCAAAAGGGGCCAGACCGACGGGGCCAGAATATGATAGTCGTGGTTCTTTTCATGTGCCATATCAGGTTCCCTCGTGAACGGGCTTCAAGCGTTTTGCAAAGACAAAGGGCACGCGTACCTTGGCACACGGCCCCCCACATTTCGCAGCATTCCAATCTACCCCCACTCGAAGGCTAGACTGAAACAAGTTAATTCATGGTTTTACCCGTTTCAGCGTCTGGCGCAAGGGCGGCCTGCTGTTCAGGCATGTCGATTTGATAGAATGTGTAGGACAGCGTGATCGTGTGGGTGAATTTAGCATCGCGGTCCTTGACGATCTCGGGATCGACGAAGAACGTCACCGGCATCTCGACCCGCTCACCGGGCTGGAGAATTTGCTCGGTAAAGCAAAAACACTCAATCTTCTCAAAGAAACCACCAGCCTCGTAGGGCGTTACGTTGTAAGATGCCTGCCCCGCGATAGGTTTGTCGGTTGGGTTGTAGGCCTCGTAGAAGGCAAGACCCGTCTCGCCGATACGCAGTTCCATCTCGCGCTGCATCGGTTTGAACTCCCACGGCATCTGGCGGTCGAGGCTCCCATCGAAGCGCACTTTGATGGTCTGATCCAGAATGATGTCCGAATCCGCCTCAGCCACTCCGGTGACGCCGCCAAAGCCGGTGACGCGGCAGAACCAGTCGTAAAACGGCACGGACGCCCATGCGAGTGCGCTCATCATCACAACAACGCCGACCAGCTGGATCACAGTCTTGTTAGTGTTAGTCACTTTCGCCATAGCCCACCCCCTTTGCAGTGTCAGGAACTGCAAAATCTTCCTGACTCACCTTGGCGATTGTGAGTCCAAAAACCAATGCGACAAATGCTGCCAGTACCACGCCCAGCCCCATGTTGCGGCTGAAACGGCGGGTGTGCATCTCGTGACTTTTGCGGAAAAATGCCATCAGATTCCCCAGATGCCGAGCGGTCCGGCGCCAAGCAAGTCATTGCTGCGCAGCACAGCATCGATCAAGATCGCGACGAAGAGGCCGAAGAGATAATAGAGAGAATGTTTGAATACAGTCTTTTCAGTGGCGTATTCGTCAGCGTCTGCTGCCACCTCGTCCCGGTTCCAGATTCGCCACGCACCGCGGAGGAACAGCGCGTTCAGTAGCACGGCCGCGACTAGATAGACGGGCCCACCGATCGAGGTAAAGAGGAGCGCAAACGACACCGGCACCAGAAGGATAGTATAGACGAGGATATGGTTACGCGTGACGCGGCGACCGTGTGTCGACGTCAGCATCGGGACGCCTGCCTCGTCGTAGTCAGATTTCATAAAGAGCGCCAACGCCCAGAAATGCGGCGGTGTCCACATAAAGATCAGCGCAAACATCAGCAGCGACTCGATGGAGATGCCGCCTGTTGCAGCCGCCCAGCCGATCATCGGGGGGAGGGCACCGGCGGCGCCTCCGATCACGATATTCTGCGGCGTCCAACGCTTTAGCCACATCGAATAGATCACGACGTAGAAAAAGATAGTGAATGCCAAAAGCCCGGCCGCGACCAAATTGGTCGCGAGGCCCAACATGACGACCGAAATGGCGGACAATGCGATGCCAAAGCCAAATGCTTCGCCCTCGGTGATGCGGCCTGCTGGGATGGGGCGGTCCTTCGTGCGGTTCATGATGCGGTCAATATCGGCATCCCACCACATGTTTAGCGCGCCTGATGCGCCGCCACCGATGGCGATAAACAGAATGGCGGTAAATCCGACGATGGGGTGCACGGATACGGGCGCGGCCAAAAGGCCGACCAGCGCTGTGAACACCACTAGAGACATCACGCGCGGCTTGAGCAGCGCGAAGAAGTCGGGAAATCCCGCATCCTGCGGCGGCGCGGATCCGGTTTTATTGGCGGTTACGTCAAAGCTTGCGTCGCTCATATCGAACTCCGGTGACGGGCGGCCCACGGACGCGCCCTGCTCAAATGGATCGGATGGCATCCGCCCGCCCCACCGGGGCAGGCGTCGCGGGATACGTCAGACGAATTATTGCGCCGAGGCGACCTTGTAGGCGTCCTGCACGGGCAGGCTTGCGTATTCGGCAATCGCGCCTAGCAGCCACTCGTCGTACACTTCTTGGCTGACGACCTTAACGGTAATCGGCATATATGCGTGATCCTTGCCGCACAGCTCGCTACACTGGCCAAAATAGATGCCTTCGCGCTCGGCCTTAAACCACAATTGTGCCAGACGGCCTGGTACCGCGTCCTGCTTTACGCCGAAGGCGGGGATGGTCCAGCTGTGGATCACGTCAGCGCCAGTGACTTGCATCACGACTGTTTTGCCAATCGGCACGACCACGGCTGTATCTGTCGCCAGTTTGAATTCGCTGCGGCTGTAGCCTGCTTCTTCCAGCTCGGCGATTACTTCGTCATTCAAGACCTTGCCCTCTCCGATCATGAAGCTTTCGAAGCCAAACTCGTGATCGGTATATTCATAGCCCCAGTACCACTGGTAACCTGTCACCTTAATATTAATGTCTGCTTCGGGAATTTCCTGCTGCTTGAACAACACTGGCAGCGAAAACGCGCCGATGAAGACAAGGATCAGAATTGGCACCACTGTCCAAGCAACCTCGACAGGAGAATTGTGCGTGAAAGTCGCCGGATTTGGGTTCGCCTTGCGGTTGAAGCGGATCATCGCGTATATCAGCAGCCCCGTGACGAACACGGTGATCAGCGCGATGATAATCAGCACCATCCCATCCAGCCAGTGGATGTCGCTGGCCAGTTCGGTCGCTGCGGGCTGAAAGCCCATGCCACCCAGCGTCGGCTTACCCACGATTTCGAGGCCTTCCTGCGCCAGCGCAGGAAGGGCAGTAAATGCCGCCATCGCGGCCAGCAGAGTGGAAAAATAACGCATATGGCACCTTCGTCGGTTGAAGCGAATATAGTCATGCGAAGACGGCTTGCCTCCACGCTGGGGCGCGCCCCGTTGTATCTGAGCCTGTTAAAAACATATATCGTGTCTTAGGACAAGAATGACGGTTGCGGCAATCGGACGCTTCAAATGAATTAGATCGAAAAACGGGACGTGCCAGCACCATATATACAACAACAGATCCCACGGTCTGCCTCGGCGGCCGATCAGAGCGATACCCGCATGCGGCCCCCGCAAGGGTCCACACCAACGATATCAGGAGCAAACCCCATGCCAGACACCCCTTTTCGCCCCTTCGACGACAATCTGGACCGGGACGCCGCCCTCGCCCATCTGCGCCGCGCCACGGACGGCGCCGATGACGGAGAGCTATTTCTGGAGCGCGCCCGCAGTGAGGCGCTGGTGTTCGACGATGGCCGGATTAAGACCGCCAGCTATGATGCTGGCGAGGGATTCGGCCTGCGCGCCGTGCGCGGCGAGGCAGTGGGATACGCCTATGGCTCGGATATCACAGATGCCGCGCTGTCCCGCGCCGTCGATACCGCGCGGCTGGCAGTTGGAGATGGTGGCGGCGTGATGGCGCCAGGGCCCAAGTCGACGAACATGCGTCTTTATACTGCTGATGATCCGATCAACGGCGCTAGCTTCCCAGTCAAGATCGAGACGCTCCGCGAGATCGACGCCTTCGCCCGCGATCTGGATGCCCGCGTCGTGCAAGTGTCTGCCGTGATTGCTGCATCCTGTCAAGAAATCGAGATTCTGCGCCCTGACGGCACGCATCTAAGAGACGTGCGGCCCATGACGCGCGTCAACGTGTCGGTGATCGTAGAGCAGGATGGCCGCCGCGAATCCGGCACCACAGGTGGCGGGGGGCGCGTTGGCCTCGATGGTCTGATCGATTCGGCCGATTGGCAGGGTAAGGCACGCGAGGCGCTGCGCATCGCTACCGTCAACCTTGCCGCCGTGCCTGCGCCCGCAGGTGTAATGGATGTCGTCCTCGGCCCCGGCTGGCCCGGCATCTTGCTGCATGAGGCGATCGGTCACGGCCTTGAAGGCGATTTCAATCGCAAGGGAGCGTCTGCCTTCGCGGGTTTGATGGGCCAGCGAATCGCGTCCAAGGGTGTGACGGTGCTGGACGATGGCACCATCCCAGACCGCCGGGGGAGTATAACCATCGATGATGAGGGCACACCCTCACGCCGCAACGTCCTGATCGAGGACGGAGTATTGGTGGGCTATATGCAAGACCGCCAGAACGCGCGCCTGATGGGTACCGAGGCAACCGGCAATGGTCGCCGAGAAAGCTACGCGCACGTGCCGATGCCGCGCATGACCAACACCTATATGCTGGGCGGCGATGCAGCGCCGGGTGATATCGTGGCAGACCTCAAGGACGGGATCTATGCCGTCGGCTTTGGCGGCGGGCAGGTCGATATCACAAATGGCAAATTCGTATTTTCATGCACAGAAGCCTATCGTGTGCAAAACGGCGTGGTGGGCGCACCGGTCAGAGGCGCCACACTGATCGGTGACGGCGCGACCGCATTGCAACAGATCCGAGCACTCGGTAACGATATGGCGCTTGACCCAGGTATGGGCAATTGCGGCAAGGCAGGCCAGTGGGTGCCGGTTGGCGTGGGCCAGCCCACCTTGATGATCGGCGGGCTGACAGTTGGCGGATCGGGCGGCTAACAGCGGCGCCGCGCCTGCTGGGCCGTCTGGATTTAAATGTTTAGACCAACAAAAAGCTGAGGAGTATACGACTTTTGGTCTATTCTCAGGACATGGTTTACTCTGTGTTAACCACCCGTGTGCTACACCTGATCCTGCAAGCAGATGGAGCCACGATGCCCGAGGATACTCATCCTTCCACTCACCCCCCCTCCCACCCACCACGGAAGATGATCGGGTGTCGTGGCTTCGTCTCTTGCGTTCGCGGCGCGTCGGCATCGCGACCTTTTACCGCATGCTGGCCGAACATCGCAGCGCGCAGGCTGCACTTGTCGCCCTGCCGGGCGTGGCAAGCGCCGCTGGTATCGACAAATACACTCCTTGCCCCGAGGGCGTCGTACTGGCCGAGATGCACGCGGCACGGATGGCAGGCGCACAGCTGATCTGCGTGACGGATCCCCTCTATCCCGCCGCCCTGCGCGACATCCCCGACCCGCCCCCGATCCTGTGGGCGATGGGCGAGCTTGGCACGCTGGCCCGGCCTCAGATCGCTATAGTCGGCGCCCGCAACGCCTCATCCTTAGGCACGCGAATGGCCCGAGCTTTGGCGGGCGACCTATCGAAGGACGGCTACGTCATCGCATCGGGCCTTGCACGCGGCATCGACACAGCTGCGCATACCGCCGCATTGGAAGGTGGCACCATCGCCGTGATGGCCGGCGGCGTTGACGTGATGTACCCAGCCGAAAATACGCAGCTTGCGCAAAACATCCTCCGAGCCGGTCTGCGCCTGTCGGAAATGCCAATGGGCACTGCCCCGCAGGCGCGGCATTTCCCGCGCCGCAACCGCATTATCAGCGGTCTGGCAGGTGCCGTCGTGGTGGTCGAGGCAGCTGCCAAGTCAGGCTCGCTGATCACCGCGCGCAACGCATTGGATCAGGGCCGAGAAGTGCTGGCAGTGCCGGGCCATCCATTCGATGCGCGCGCCGCGGGATGCAACATGCTGATCCGCGATGGCGCACGGTTGGTGCGCAGCGCCGCCGACGTGATTGAGGCATTGCCGCGGACCGAGCCCGCGCAGGTGGTGCATGCACCCGAGGCGATACCGCCAGCATCACCCGAACAGCGTAGCCTTGGCGAGACGGCGGATCTGCACAGACGCATCCTCGATCGGCTGGGCCCATCACCGCTGGCCGAGGATCAACTGATCCGCGATCTGGCCGCCCCTGCCCGCACAGTGGCCCCCGCTCTTATCGATCTGGAACTGGACGGACGCATTCGCAGGCAGGCTGGCGGACTGCTCTCGCTGGCCAAGTAGCCCCACCAGACGATGGGTTCTGAGCCGTCATTGACAATCACCCTTGCGCCCCCACATGTTGCGCCGCCATAAGCGCCGTTCCGAGTGGAGAGGAATTTAATGCCCGTCGTCGTCGTAGAATCCCCAGCCAAAGCCAAGACAATCGAGAAGTATCTTGGCCCCGGCTACACTGTTCTGGCATCCTACGGACACGTGCGGGATCTGCCGCCTAAGGACGGTTCTGTCGATCCCGACAACGGCTTTGACATGAAATGGGAGATCGGCGCCGACAGCCGTAAGCACGTCAAGGCGATCGCCGACGCGCTGGCGGACGACAACGTCCTGATCCTCGCGACCGACCCCGACCGCGAGGGCGAGGCGATCAGCTGGCACCTCGAAGAGACGCTGCGCAAACGCAAGTCCATCAACAAAGATACGCCAGTCAGCCGGGTGGTGTTTAACGCCATCACCAAGGCGGCGGTGACCGAGGCGATGGCCAATCCCCGGCAGGTCGACACGCCCTTGGTAGAGGCCTACCTTGCCCGCCGCGCGCTGGACTATCTGGTGGGCTTCAACCTGTCGCCGGTTCTCTGGCGCAAGCTACCTGGCGCGAAATCGGCCGGGCGTGTGCAATCGGTCTGCCTGCGCATCATCGTCGAGCGCGAGATGGAAATCGAGGCGTTTAACCCGCGCGAGTATTGGTCCGTCAAGGCGCTGCTCAGCACGCCGCGTGGACAAGAGTTCGAGGCCCGGCTCACGACGCTCGCGGGCAAAAAACTGGATAAGTTCGATTTAGCGAACGCCACGCAAGCCGAAATGGCCGTGCAAGCCGTGTCTTCCCGCGCGCTGAACGTTACATCGGTCGAGGCGAAACCCGCCAGCCGCAATCCATCCGCACCCTTCATGACCTCTACTTTGCAGCAAGAAGCCAGCCGCAAATTCGGCATGGGCGCGCGCCAAACGATGAGCGCGGCGCAACGCCTCTACGAGGCTGGCCACATCACCTACATGCGGACCGACGGCATCGATATGGCGCCCGAGGCAGTAACCGCCGCACGCGACGTCATCGGCGAGCGCTATGGCAAAGAATATGTCCCCTCCTCACCGCGTGTCTATAAAAACAAGGCGAAGAACGCGCAGGAAGCACATGAGTGCATCCGCCCCACCGAGTTGGGCAAGGATGCCGCCACGCTTAAGATCACTGACCGCGATCAGGCCCGCCTCTACGATCTGATCTGGAAGCGGACGCTCGCATGCCAGATGGAAGGCGCACGACTTGAGCGTACGACGGTCGAGATCGGATCAGCCGATGGGCAGGTCGGCCTACGCGCGACGGGGCAGGTTGTCCTGTTCGATGGCTTCTTGCGTATTTACGAAGAAGGCCGCGACGATGTCGAAGGGGATGGTGATGACGCGCGCCTGCCCCAGATCGCCAAGGGCGATACAGCGGCGTTCGCGAAAACGGGCCTCCGGGATCAGTTCGCCAAGGCCGACAAGTCGGACAGCGTGATAGAGGTCGCAGGCACGGGCATGGCGCAGCACGCCTCTGCCATTTTGGCTGAAAACGCTGCTGTTCTGGGTCTGCAATCGCACACCCAGCCCCCACCGCGTTACACCGAGGCGACGCTGGTCAAACGGATGGAGGAGCTTGGCATCGGCCGACCCTCTACCTATGCCAGCATCGTAACAACCATTCAGGACCGCGAATATGTCCACAAGGATGGCAATCGCTTGATCCCGGACGATAAGGGACGGATCGTCACGATCTTCCTGCTAAATTTCTTCAAACAGTATGTCGGGTATGAGTTCACCGCCAACCTTGAGGAAGAGCTGGACCATGTCAGCGCCGGAAATGCGAATTGGAAGGATATCCTGACTCGTTTCTGGCGTGATTTCTCGGCCGCTATCGCCGAGACGTCTGAATTACGCATCGCCGAGGTGCTGGATGTGCTGGATGCCGCATTGGCGCCCACGCTCTACCCCCCGCGCGAGGATGGGACAGATCCACGCGCCTGTCCGCTTTGCGGCGAGGGGCAGTTGCACCTCAAGACGTCGAAATCGGGCGGCTTTGTCGGGTGTGGGCGCTATCCCGAATGCCGCTACACCCGCCCAATTGGGGGGGATGCCGCCGAGGGCGGCGACCGTGTCCTGGGCGAAGATCAGGGCGACGAGATCAGCCTGCGCTCGGGCCGCTTTGGACCCTATGTGCAACGCGGCGAAGCCACTGAGGAGAACAAAAAACCGCCACGCTCATCCCTGCCCAAGGGATGGACAACGGATGCGATGGATCTGGAAAAGGCGCTGACGCTGCTCAGTCTGCCGCGCGAAGTGGGCGCACATCCCGAAGATGGCGAGCTCATTGAAGCCGGCATCGGGCGCTACGGCCCCTTCGTCAAGCACGGCAAGCTCTACGCAAATCTCAAAGAAGTTGATGAGGTTTTCACCATTGGTATGAACCGCGCCGTCGAGGTGCTGGCCCAAAAACTGGCAAGCCGCGGCGGCGGACGTACGGCCGCAGCTCCACTGAAAGAGCTGGGTGAGCATCCCGAAAGCGGCGGCCCGATGAGCGTGATGGAAGGTCGCTATGGCCCATACATCAAGTGGGAAAAGGTCAATGCGACCATTCCCAAAGGGACCGAGCCAAGTGATGTGACTGTGGCGATGGCGGTTGAACTGATTGCCGAAAAGGCCGCGAAGTCTGGCAAGGGCAAGAAGGCGCCTGCCAAGAAAGCCCCCGCCAAGAAGAAGGCAGCCCCCAAGACCTCGGCGGCCAAAAAGCCTGCTGCAAAGAAAGCCCCCGCCAAGAAAGCCGCGACAAAAAAGGCAGCCTCAGAAGACTGATCCGGGGCGGGATCCAGAGCCGGGCCAGCCAGCCGCATGCTGCAGTCCGGCGATGCTACACATCTTTGTTATTGGCGCTCGCCGCCATTAGACATCATGTAAGCATTGTCGGCGGTTGATTCCGCCCCCGGCCGAATGAGAGGATCGAACCCATGACCGACATGAGATTGAGCAGACGCGCCGCATTGATCGGTGGGTTCGCTGCGCTTACCACGCTTGCGACACCGGGCGTTGTGCGGGCGCAGGATATCGCGGGAACGCGCCGCAACGCGTCCAGCTTCATCGTGCAGAATTGGCAAGATCACTTTGATAGTTTGGAGAGTGGCGCGATCGTCTGCGACACCGGATCCCGCGCGCTGCACTATTGGAGTTCCGATGGCAGCGACTATCGCGTCTACCCCAGCTCTGTCCCCATGACGGATGAACTGACGCGCACCGGCTATACCAGCATCGTGCGCAAGAAAGTCGGCCCCACATGGACCCCTACCGAGAACATGAAGGCACGCGATCCGTCGCTGCCAGATTTCCTGCCTGCCGGCCCCGGAAATCCACTGGGAACCCATGCCATGTATTTGACCTGGCCCGCGTATCTGATCCACGGCACCCATGACACGCGCAAGATTGGGCGCCGCTCGTCGTCTGGCTGCATTGGTCTGTACAATCAAAAAATCGAAGAGCTGTTTGCAATCACGCCTATCGGCATGCAGGTGCGCGTCATCTAACGGAATTGTTGCCGCATTTGCGGCACCAGCTGATGCCCCCTATTAGGCTCAGTTCTGGCTGCGGTGGCATTGACTTTTGATGTCCCGCTGCCCACAAACTGGCTGACCGAGCTATAGGGGTTTTTCATGACAAAAGTGTATGCGAACGCCGCAGATGCGCTGGATGGTCTGCTGTCGGATGGCATGACCATCGCGGCCGGCGGCTTCGGCCTGTGCGGCATTCCCGAGTTGCTACTTCAGGCGATTAAGGAGCATGGCGCCAAGGATCTGACCTTCGCCAGCAATAATGCGGGCGTCGATGATTTTGGCATTGGCATCCTGCTGCAGACGCGGCAGGTGCGCAAAATGCTTAGCTCATACGTGGGCGAGAATGCAGAGTTCATGCGCCAGTATCTGGCGGGCGAACTGGAGATCGAATTCAATCCCCAAGGTACGCTCGCCGAGCGGATGCGCGCCGGCGGGGCAGGCATCCCCGGTTTCTATACGAAAACAGGCGTCGGCACGCAGGTGGCAGAGGGCAAGGAGCATAAAGATTTCGACGGCGAAACCTATATTCTCGAACGCGGGATCGTGGCCGATCTCAGCATTGTTAAGGCGTGGAAGGCTGACGACACAGGCAATTTGGTGTTCCGCAAGACTGCGCGTAATTTCAATCCGCCCGCTGCGATGTGCGGCAAGGTCTGCGTTGCCGAAGTAGAGGAGATAGTACCGCGCGGTTCGCTAGATCCTGACAACATCCATCTGCCGGGCATCTATGTGCATCGCCTGATTCAAGGCGATCACGAGAAACGGATCGAACAACGCACGACTCGAAAGAGGGAGACAGCATAATGCCTTGGGACCGCAACCAAATGGCTGAGCGCGCCGCGCAAGAGCTGGAAGACGGCATGTATGTGAACCTTGGCATCGGTATTCCGACGCTGGTGGCCAACTATGTCGGTGACAAGGAAATCACCCTGCAATCCGAGAACGGCATGCTGGGCATGGGTGCCTTTCCCTATGAGGGCGAAGAAGATGCCGACCTTATCAATGCAGGCAAGCAGACGATCACGGAGCTAAACCGGACCGCCTATTTCGATAGTGCCACCAGCTTTGGCATGATCCGGGGCGGCAAGATCGCAGCCGCGATCTTGGGCGCTATGGAGGTTGCCGAGAACGGCGATCTGGCAAACTGGATGATTCCCGGCAAGCTGGTCAAGGGTATGGGCGGTGCGATGGATCTGGTCGCGGGTGTCGGCCGCGTAATCGTTGTGATGGACCACACCAGCAAACATGGTGACAGCAAACTGCTGAAATCCTGCACCCTGCCGTTAACAGGTGCGGGAGTTGTTAACCGGATCATCACCAATCTGGGCGTGCTGGACGTTGTCGAGGGCGGACTTAAAATCGTCGAATGTGCCGATGGCGTCACCGAGGCCGAATTGCGCGCCGCGACCGACGCAACCATCGTCTGAGCGGCGCCCAAAACTCCTGCAGGAGTTTTACCAAGAAAATTTGAATTTTCTTGGTGCAACAACAGTAGGGGCGGTGCCATAGGGCGCGGCCCCTTTCAGTTTGCCATCGCTAGGTTAAGCGCGCAGCCATCCGATATAAACTGCGGCCGCGTCTTGCACAGGCCGCGAGCAAGGTCGTAGGCTGCTAGCACTTTGGGCACATAGTCCCGTGTTTCGGCATAGGGCGGCACGCCCGCATTGGCCTTTACTGCGCCCTCACCCGCGTTATAGCCAGCCAGCGCTAGGATCGGATCGCCTTTGAATTCCTTGAGTAACCAATCAAGGTATGCCACGCCACCCTTGATGTTCTGCGCCTCGGACAGGCTGTCAGTGACACCAAATCGCAGAGCTGTATCGGGGATCAACTGCATCAGACCCTGCGCGCCCTTTTCGCTGACTGCAGTGCGGCGCCCGCCCGATTCCACCGCTATAACGGCCAGCACTAGCGCTGGTGACACTTCGGTGCCGATGGTCGCCATCAGAATATTCTGGCCCTGCGCCGTCGCGATTTTTTGCAGATCTTGCAGGCGATAGCGCGGGCTTGGCATTCCCTCGGGCGGCTTGGCCAGCACGCCCAGCGCCGCGTCAAAGCGGACGGTTCCCGCATCGGCGTAACCTGGCGCGACCCGGTCCCAGAACCAACCATAGGTCGCAAGACGCACCGCAGGGGCGGCGGGTGCGCCCGCGTTCTCCGTACCCGCCACATCACCTGCGCGCGGAGTGCTGGGCGCCGGGGTGCGCTGATCACCAGGTTCGATCTGGACCTTGATCCGCTTGGATGTACCCTTGGTCGGCGGTTTGCCCATCTTGAATGTGAATTCGGGAAAGGGTGCAGGATCTGCCGCCGCAGCGGGGATCGCTGCCGACAGTGTAGCCGCAAATATATAAGAAAGAGTGTACCGCACTACGCCTACCGCCCGAGATTACCTATTGCCCATGTGAATCATCGCAAAAATCAGCGTTTCGCACCAGTCCTGACGCGCCCAGAGGCCCGCCTACACGCCCAAAAAGCATGAAAAAACTAAAACAAGAAAGCATGACAAGATTTTACTTACCTTTATAATAGATATATTTCATCAGCTTACGGTCAATCAACTACAGAAAACTGAGGTGCGCCAAAATCGCGCCAATCATGCCCAATTTGTGCCTTCATTATCGGTCAAAACATATTCATCGACACGCTGAGAGCCAACAGAGAGAAGCGGCCCAGACCAGCGAGACGGTGAGAAATCTGAGTACACCTTTTGATCCTTTGGAGGGACAACAACATGACAAATTTCATCAAGAACTTCTGTGCAGACCAAGATGGCGCCGTGACCGTTGACTGGGTCGTGCTGACCGCAGCTGTCGTTGGCCTGGGCGTT
>Ga0307978_1000983_pt1 | contig 22358 bp, 21 predicted proteins | sample OrgLakmetage1056_FD_203151 | JGI IMG/M metagenome (GOLD analysis project Ga0307978, IMG submission 203151) | Saline water microbial communities from Organic Lake, Antarctica - #1056 | ecosystem: Environmental > Aquatic > Non-marine Saline and Alkaline > Saline | place: Antarctica: Organic Lake...
CGCCCCGGTCATCGATGAAGTGGACGCAACGGGCGAAGTATTGTGGGAGTTCTGGATGGACGGCTTTATGTCCGTTGTCGCGCTGAGACCCGATGCCTGGAAAAATATGAGTCGAGGTGACGACACCAACGCGTCGTTTGCCATGCTAGAAATATTTCGCCTTGCGCGATTTGGGCGCGAGCGCAGCAAATACTCGCAGACCGAACAAGCTGAGAAAGATGACTACGCGGTCGATTTTATCATCGACAGCGTTCTGGAAATCAATCGCTTCACGAAGGGACTTCCGCCCGAGGCGCTCTTTGATGGGATGCCTTGGGATGTCCCTGCAAACCAAGCTCACGACTCGTTTGCGACCACGAAGGTGGGCCGCAACGTCCCCTGTCCCTGCGGGTCAGGCCGGAAATACAAAAAGTGCTGCGGCGCAAACTAACCCCTGTTTTTTCTTTTTCACTCACAAGGGTGCCGATCATAAATTCTGGCATTTTTGTTGTGGCTGACCCTGACAAAATCCATACATCCGGCGAAATCGCTACTCCCCCAGAGCTCATCAGACCACCGCGCGTCTATTTGTGAAGCCATTGTGAAGAACCCACTTTGACATAGCGTGAGAATTGGGCACAATAGTCGGACGACGCGCTTAGCAAGATTGCGTGTTCGTAACGAACAGTTTTGGCGGCCTCGCTTCGCTGGCCTGAAACCTGTTCGCCGAAACGCATCTTGGCAGGGGGTTTTCACCCCTTGCATCCCCAGACAAGGGAAAATCGCTCCGGGGGCGCGTTTCCCTTTGAACCCTTTTAGCCCGCAAGAGCCGTGATGACACGAGAGCAATACCAACGAGACTACCGCCAGCAATACAGGGATCACGCCAAGCGCGTGAACCTGACTTTTTCGCTGGCTGAGTATCGCAGTATTGCCCGCAGCGCGAAGGATGCCGGGAGCCCTGTTGCGGCCTATGTCAAACGCCTCGCTTTGCAGGCGCATGAAGGTCGCAGCGTCGCGCCCGAAGAGATTGCGGAGCAGCTGGCCGACCTGGAACGCGTCATTCGCACGATTGCAAATAACGTGAACCAGATGGCCCGCCACAGCAATCGCATCGCACATGTGCTCGATGAGCAGGAAGTGTTCCTGCACATCGCATCGCTTCAGGGCGAGCTCAGGGAGGCTATCAGTCGCGCCGCATCGGGGCAGGGCAGTGCCCAAGCCCCTGAAGATGAGGGCGACCCATGATAGTCAAATCCATGAGCCGGAAGGTGCCCAGCTTTGGCCAGCTCATCGGGTATATCGACCGCGATGAAGGGCAGGAAGACTACCGCATCCGGCACAATGTTTGGGGCCGTAATCCTGACCTCATCAGGGCTGAGTTTGAACGGAATGGTGAGCTGCTCGCAAAGCGCAAAAACGGTGTCTACCTCTACCACGAAATCATCTCGATCACGCGAGCAAAGGGCCTCAGCCCGCAGGAGCAAAAAGCGCGGCTTCGTGACATCGCGGAGAATTACATCGCTGCGCGGTGTCCAGATAATCTGGTGTTCGGTGGCCTGCACCAAGATAAGGAGCATTCCTACCATTACCACTTGATGGTCAGCGCCAACCGCGCGGGTGAAACCGGTCGCTTGCGCCTGAGTAAGGCGCAATTTCGGGAGGTGCAGGTGAGCCTCGAGCGTCATGTCCTTGAGACATATCCCGAACTGGAACAGAAAGTTGCTATCGACAAACGCTCTGAGCGGGGTCGCAAGAAGGGTGAGGCTGAGCTGGAACGGCGAACAGGCAGCCGCCCGAAGCGTGAGGAAGTGCTGGAGCGCGTTCTCGCCGCCTACAACGCATCACGCGACCGGCAAAGCCTTCTGGACGCTTTGGGGCGTGAAGGCCTCGAGCTCTACGTCCGAGGAAAAACCCTGGGCGTTGTGGACCTTGAAAGCGGAAAAAACCATCGGTTGAAAACGCTCGATCTTGAAACCGCCGACAGGGTTTCAATCCGCATGGAAGGTGGTGAAATTACTATCGAGGGGCCGGAAGGGGAAGTTGAACCGCAAGCGCAGACCGAGGCTGAAACCGAGGTTGAGGTAAAATCAGCGGCTGCGGGTGAAAAAGAAAAAGCGCCAGACCGTGAGACGGTGGCGCAGCGCAAAAAGCAGGACCGCACTCAGGTCAATGAGAAGCAGCAGGCATTGAAAAACCGAGATAGGACGCAGCAAGCAGAGAAAAACGTGGCTGACGCTTCTCAGCAGAAAACGCGAAAGCGACACGAAACCGAAGCGACGAAGGGGGAAAAGATGGAGCGTGGGAAGAATACGGATGATCTAGCAAGGCCGAGCCCGGAGCGTCAGGAGATGATTGATAAAGGGCACGTCAAACCTGACCCACAGCGCGACCTTATGAGCCATGAAGATTGGCGGGAGCAGGATACTTTCCTGGGGAAGGTGAAGCAGTCCGTCCGGCGGACCTTAGATGATCTTAGAGGGCGGACAAAAGACCTGGAAGAAAAGGCCCAAGGCAATCCGCCTGCCCAGCCACAGCCAAAGCGCGACGAACCACAGCAGGAATCCGACCGTTCAGCGCAGCAAGAAAAGTGGCGCTCAGAGATGAGCCGCCGCCGTGAGTCTGGCCGTGATGACCCCGAGCAAGGTCGCGAATGAAACGAAGAGTATCGCCAAGTTATGCGCGAATTGACGGCAATGGTTCGTTTGGCCGTTCGTGGAACACTTTTGGGGCTACAGAGCCGATATATCCGGCTATTACATCATCTTAACGTACAGACACATGAAAAGGCATCTGACCGCCTGAGAAAGGTTACGCGTGATTGGGAAATTCATAAAGGAAGGAAGTAAGCAGGCCGCATACGCGCTTCTGTTCGGAAAATTTCTCAAACGCCAAAGCGGGGCACGGCTGCAAAGTCCAAAGGAGCTCGAGGCCTTTCTTGGAAGCAGGAACACCGGCCTTCTGATTGACGGGGCGCAGGGGCGACTTTCAGAGCGCGAGAGTTTCCAGAATGTGTGCGTGATAGCCCGTGTCGGAGCCGGGAAAACCAGCCGCTACATCATCCCGAACGTGCTGGATAAAGCGTCTCAGAAGTGCTCGATCGTGGTAAATGACCCCAAGGGTGAAGTGTTTGCCGAAACTTCAGGGTTCATGCAATCAAAGGGCTTCAAAGTTATCGCGATTAACCCCGAAGACCTCCCCAATAGTGCGAGTTTCAATCCGCTTCTCGAAGCGAAGAACGATATTGAAATCGAACAGGTTGCGGAGATCCTCATCAAGGCCGGTTCAGGCTCGAGCGCGAAAGACCAGTTTTGGGACAATGGCGCAATGCGCCTGATATCCGTGCTTTTGAAGCTCTTGCAGCGAGCGGGGCGACAAGATGCAGCCTATTACACCCTGGGAAACCTCTACCACCTGCTTCAGAATTTTGGTTCAGATGGAACGCCGCTGGATGAGTTTGTGATTCAGTGGGCTTATGATCCGAGCAATCCCGATGACAGTACCCTGTGGGAAGAGTGGAAGGGCGCAACCACCGGAAACAGCAACGCCGTGCAAAGCTTTGCGCTGACCGCCCTCACGGCCCTTCGAGCTTTCACGAACCGCAATCTTGTGGCGCTCACAGCCAGCAGCTCCGTGGACCTGGAAGAAATCCGGCGCGAGAAGACCGTGATATACTTTATCACTCCCCCGCACTTGACCGAGTACTACGGCTTTTGGACGAGCGTGTTTTTCCGCAGCGTCTTCAACGCATCCATGCGCCAAATGCCGGGGCCGCGCACCCTGCCTCTCTACGTTCTCTATGATGAGTTTGGGCATTCCACGATTCCGAGTTTTGTGTCCGTGGCGAACACTATCCGGGGCTACAAGGTGAGCCTTTCCATCGTGCTGCAATCCCTCTCGCAGCTCTCATCGCGTTACGGCGCAGACTATGCCCGCAGTATCCAAGGGGGGTTTATGACTTACTTGGCCTATGCCGGCTCTGATCAGGACACCGCCCGATTTTTCGAGGCGATAGCCGGCAAGGTCGTAGATGTTCGCCGGGAGAAGATTGAGGACGTCATCCAGCAGCGGCAGGAATACAACCTCCTCAATGCCGATGAGGTGCGCCGGATCGGGGACACGCAGGCTATTTTGGTGAGCGCGAACCGCCACCCGGCCTTGCTCGAAACGACCCCATACTTTGTGCACCGCCAGTACAGTAAGATTCCGCGTCGCTTTGGACCCGCGAGAGTTTCGGGAAATGCGGCAAGCAGCCGAGTAAAGCGGATCGGATTATCGTGATAGACAATATTCAATATTTCTTTGCATTCATCTTTTTTTCCTGGAGTGAACCAGCCGTTGTAATCATCCTTGCGGTTGTCTTTTATTTTGGCCGAGTTTTTGGACGTTGGACCCGCAGTTTCAATGTCTGGAAATATCTGGCCCTTGGCTATTTTGGCATTCTGATTTTCCGCCCTCTCGAAGAGGTAGGAATCGTTTTTGGTGGCGTATTTATTCTTGGTGCTGCGAGCATGTACCTGGACCTTTTTCGGGGAATATTTTCATGGGCTGGAGGTATCACAGACGTGTTTTCAGCTCTGCGTTCGCGCAGCGCTTACGAAGATATCCGCCGACTTGAGCGCGAGATCGAGGCGCTTAAAAGTCAGCTGAGGGCTTCGCAGACGAGCCCCGCCGCGCCGGGAGGCAGCGCTCAGCAAGCATCTTGGCGAGCACAGGCTCAAGCGAGGAAGGCAACATCAACCTCACGCAGCGCTGGAGGCGGCGCTTCATCAGCCAGTAACACCGGAGCGGGTTCCGCTCAGGGCACAGCGACCGGAAGCAGCAGCGGAAATAAAGGGCGGCGCCCAAGCTCAGGTGGAGGTTCACACAAGGCGCAATCACGGGTGAAAGATGGACCGTCCGCAGGACAGAAGAGTTCCACGGGGCAATCTTCAGGCAGCACGAGAAGGTCGAAGCCCAGTGGTTCTCAGTCTGGATCGCGGCAGCAGGGCACGTCACAGTCTCAGAGTCGTCAGCAATCGACTGGGACCGGAGCAAGCGGCGGGTACCAAATATCCGCAGCCTTGCGTGATAGATACCTTCAGACGTTGGAGCTCATACCTGGGAAGACCTACACGCAGGCCGAGCTGAAAACCGCATGGCGCAAGATGGCCTTCAAAACCCACCCTGATAAAGGCGGGTCAGCAGTGGCGTTTTCAGCGGTTCAAGAGGCTTACAAGGCCCTCACATAACCTTTTTTGACAAATCTTCGTTTTTAAATAGTATTCTCTCAGGCAAATAACGAGCTTGCCTGTTTCAGAGCAGCCTCCTTTGGGAGGCATCCTTTATCCCTGAAAATATATTATGAACAGCCTCACGAACGTTTCTTTGCGAAGTTTCCCTGCCTTCACGCTGGTAGAACTCATTGTTGTAATTACCATCGTTGGTATTCTCTCGACGGTCGGCTTTGTAAGTTACTCTGGCTATCTTACTGGAGCGAGAGACAGCAATAGATTTTCACAGCTCACAAAGCTCTCGGACTCCCTGCAAACCTACGCAGCGACAAAATCGCTTCCGCTTCCGGATGACTACATCGAAGTACACTCGAGCGGTGCAACGATTGCCTACCAAGGATATGTTGGAACCGATGTGCTTGAAACCATAGATTACACCAATGGATGAAAAGATCCGAAGGACGACAGTTTTTTCACCTACTACCTCACAAAAGATCGTAAAAAGCTGCAACTCCTCGCCTTTATGGAAGAAACGGTCGCAGCACACAACCTGCCTTTATGAAGCACACTCTACGCAGCAGAGTATGGTGAGAGATTTCCAAAAGTCTATGGTCAAAAACTGTGAGTATTAGTTTCTGCGGATGACGCAACTCTCAATACCCCTGCGCAAGAAATTTTAGTGAACCAAACAGCCGGGCTTATAGAGCTCAACTCTGCCCCGCAAGAATACAGTGCGCTCTTAGATAATGATGGAGGGAAGATTACAGCCAGCGGCTACACCCTCTGAGCTCTTCTGAGTACCCGACTCTGAGAAGATGCTCCCACGGATTGTCCAGAGGGCTTCATCGGAGTCCCAGGAAACCCAGAGTTTGATACCAGAGGATTCTGCGTTGCACGGTATGAGATGACCTACTCTGATGCAGATACACCAAACTCGACAGTAGGAGGAACAGACTGGAATACGGTAGCCTATGTTCCAGATAAGCCTATTGTCTCGATAGCAGGGAAATACCCAATAGCAGATATTAATCAAGCAGAAGCCATCGCAGCCTGCCAGAGTATGGGACGAGGCTACCACCTCATTACCAACAATCAGTGGATGACAATAGGGAGAAGTATAGAAGCAAACCCTGCTAATTGGAGCTCTGGCACGATAGGAGTAGGAAGTCTCTCCAATGGGGTATCTAACGACCTCACTCTCGGATGTAACGGCACATGAGGAAACAGTGAACCAAGAACATGGGCTACGAAAACCTGACCAGGAGATGCAAGTTGTAATCCAAGACGCTCTCACCGCTTCGCACAGTGAGGAGGAACTATCTGGGACTTCTCAGGAAATGTCTGGGAGCATGTGAACAAGGCAAATAGCATAGATGGAACTGGATACAACACTGGACAAACTGCTCTAGCATGAAGCTCAGCACCAACAGTTTGGGATGATAATGGAATCTATGATCCAGTAGATATGCAGCTCTATGGAGCTGCAACATGAGGAGGAAGAGCGCAGGGGATGTGAAATCTCTATTATGCCCAGTGAGTAGCGAATAACATATTCTACCGTGGGGGGCGTGCTAGTCACGGCTCCAGTGCAGGGGTCTTCGCGCTTAACCTTAACTACACGGCAGGCCTCGAGGGCGGGAGTCTCGGGTTCCGTTGTGTTCAGTAATCTTTTTGTACACTTGCTGATGTGACGCGAGCAAGGATAGAACATCTGCTTTGCATGAAAATACGAAAATGGAACTATTAAACTTTAGCTATTAGCCCGCGACACATGTATACTTTTACGGCCAACGATATCTTATCTGCATATAAGCTTGCTCGAAAGTCACGTAAAGAAAAAGAAGAGGTATTTATGTTTGATCAGAATAGGGAAGAGCGCTTACTACATATGCTTCGTGATATTTCCAACAGAAATTATAAGCATCGATGATATAGAGAAATTATCATATATGATGCGAAGAAAAGGTGTATTTTTTCTCCGTGTTTTCGAGACCATATCCTGCACCATCTTCTCTATGCTCAGCTCTATCCAATTTTGGATACAAAGATGGTGCATTCTAGTTTTGCATGTCGTGTATGATATGGGAATCACCGTGCAATTGCTTCGTTGAGACATATAGTGCGAAAAGAAAATAGAAAATTTATATTGAAGTGAGACGAGCTTTACTACTATAAAATAGACCTTTCTAAGTATTTCTTCTCCATACACCATAGCCTTCTGAAACGAAAGCTGAGGCGCTATATTTCTGATGAAACATATCTATATCTGATAGATATTATTCTTGAAAGTTACAGCGCGGGTCAACAGTATGATGAATTGCTTTCAGACTTCGATTTTTACACTACTACTAAAAGTAAAGGCCTTCCAATCTGAAGCATACTATCACAACTTTTTGCAAATTTCTTTTTGAACGATTTTGACCAATTCTTAAAGCATACTCTTAAGCTTCGTTTCGTACGATATATGGATGATGTAGTGCTGTTGTGATCAAGAGAGGAACTAAGTGTAGCAAGAATCAGGATAAGAGAATTTTTTGTAAAGGAAAAATTAATACTTCATCCACGCAAGCAGCACTTTCACCCCGTATCTGAATCTATTAGTTTTGTAGGGTACAAAATTAGGCATGGTAAAATATTTGTGTGAAACCGAGCAAAGCAGTCATTGCTCGGTTTCATCGATAAATATGGGGTTCATGAGGAGGTGTATGAAAATAATAATGAGCTTTCGGCGCGTCTTGCTTCACGATGTGGAGCATTTCACCACTCTGTGAGAGCGGGTCAGAATTACCTGATTTCTCTGGGTTTATAGCGGGACACACTAAAAATACCGTGGAGGGAATGCTAATAACGGCTCCAATACAGGGGTCTTCACACTTAACCTTAACAACACGGCAGGCAACGAGAACAGGAATATCGGGTTCCGTTGTGTCAGTACTCTTTGGTGTATGTATTTTCTGTGACAGAATTGCAGAATAAGCAGAAGACGAATAAAGATTACAGGTGTGAGCCCCGGTTTCTCTATTTTGAGAAATGAAGTAAAAAAAAATTGGATGCATTAAGTTTCTAATTTATATAGCCCTTTTTTGGGGCTTTTTTATTTTTAAATATGAAAAATGAAAATTTCAGAATTTTTTGAGAGATTAAGTTTGAGTGATAGAGAGTATTTGAGTGTTATTGAGAAGGGAGGATTCTATATTCTTTTAAAAGAAGATGCATTTTTTCTAGCTAAGAAATACTCCTTCAAGCTTACTAAGCTGGATAGCAGGTCTATCAAAATAGGCTTTCCAAAGACCTCTAAAGAAAAGTGGCTGGCAAAATTTAGGGATGCAAAACTATCATACAAAGTTTATGGTAAATGTGACTGAGAGATGAAAGAAGAAATTGTCTATAGATGAAGTGAGGCAATTTTGTATGACTATGAGGATTATAAAACAACTTCAGAACGTATCTTGGAGCCTAAGATGTTTACACAACTAGCTCCAAAGACTCGGAATTTCTTACTAAAGGATAAGCTTGAGGATATATTTATATTGCTGCAAGGACTTCTTCTTCGCCTCCCCAAAAAGGAAAGATACTTTATTAGAGAAAAGATAGAGAGGAACTTTCTGGACCTCTTGGAGAAGGTCTATAGGTATATGTATGATAAGCAAGCACGTGAGATTTTGGCGAGTGAGTTGATGTATGATGTTATGGTTGTGAGAGAATTTACGCGATTTCTTTACATGACTGGAAAGATCAGAAATGATAACGTCTATTTAGATTTATCTGGAAGGTGGGTTGAAGTTTTGAAAATTGTCAAGGCTCTGCATAAATAGACGTTCGGGCCTCCAAGGCCTTTACGCGAACGTCCCAATAATCACCAAGATAACGAACACAGATACCGCGCTCATGAAGATGTTTGTGCCATTCAGACAGTAGTGCGATTTTCCACCCCAGAGGCGCTCCAAGCTTCCGCTCAGGCGCTTATCTCCTTTGATATTCACGTATCCGATGGGACGAATACGCCACGACTTTACAAACTGACCATCTTTGCCACCTTGGACGATGCAATATTCCCACCACTTGTGATCTGTGCGCCAGAATTCGGTCGCGAAGAAAGGAAAGCGGATCGACTTGGCAAGCCGTGAACCGCCATCGCCAGCGCGGGCCACAAATTGCCGCTTACTATCCACAAGGGTCGCGCAGTTGCGCAACATCGTGAAGGTTACGCGAGCGATGATGACCCGACCTTCCCCACTATGACGGTCCCCTTTTGAGTAGGAAATTGCCACCTCAGGGGATCGTCCGAAATATATGCCTGATCCGGCAAAGTTACCTGGACCGACAAGCCATCGGCCTTCCCGTGAGATATTCACCACGTTGTTCTTTGATGTACCGTGGTACATCGTGAAGGTCGGCCAGAGCACTGAGAGTATAAACATCATAGTCGAGTCCACGACCGCGAGAGAGTTTTTGACGATGAGCCATCCCAGGCGAACAGGGAAAAAAACGACCCAACGCCAGTAGTACGCAAAGCCCTTTTTGAAGCGCATCGCCCCAAGTTTCGGCGAATAGAGTTCTTCCAGCGAGTCGCTGAGCATCACAAACAGGTAGACGAGCACGTCAAAATATAGGGCACTGACGATCCGCAACGGCGTCGTGATTACCCATACGAACACCTGCCACACCGGCTTTAGTAGAAGTATAGTGAAGAGGAAGAAGAATACACGGTTTGCCTTGCGTTCCCGGTTCTTCATCAGTGGCCGAAGCGGGTTGTAGAGAAACCACATCAGCTCATCGAGCAAGAAAAAAACGCTCGAGAAAACCCAGAGCGATCGGCGCAAAACAGCAATAAGAGATATGGCAATAAGGTGAATACCAACCAGCAAGGTCACTGACGGAATGATCAGCGGGTGAATTTCTATCATGTGAGGCCGATTGAGTTATTTACGTTTCAATCGGCTTATACAAGCAGCCGCCACGACGCTACTATTTTTGTTCTGTGACAAGACGATAGAAGGTGCTCTTTGAGATATCGAAGCGCTTCATCAGCTCTTGACGCGACTCCCCTGCCCTGTATGCAGCTCGGAGCTCCTCAACCTCAGCACCCGTCAACTTTTCACGGCGACCGAACTTAACGCCCCGTTCTTTGGCCTTCTCGATACCTTCGTTGCGGCGCTCTGCTATCAAGTCACGCTCGAACTCAGCCACTGCCCCGAGCAGGTGGAAGGTCAGGCGACCGGCAGGTGTTGTCGTGTCTATACTCTGATCCAGCACGATAAAATCCACCCCCTTGCGGTTCAGGGTCTTGGTGATCTCTTGCAGGTCAAACATGGAGCGGGCCAGTCGGTCGAGCTTGGTAATGACCAGCACGTCCCTTTCCCTACAGAATTCGAGCGCAGCGTTCACCGCCTCTCGCTTGTCGCGTGAGGCACCGGAGCGCTTCTCCTGGAAGACCTTCTCACAACCGAAGGCCTTGAGCTTTTCAATTTGCGTGTCCAGGCTCTGTCCGTGCGAGGACACACGCGCGTATCCTACTTTCATGGTTTCAAAATATCTTTGAAGTTATGGGAAAACAATGTGAGACGACTTTTGGGACGCACAAACCCAAGGGTTCGAACCTGTCCCACAAAGTATAGTTTATGGGAACACGGCGAGCTGTCAAAAGTTTAGATATCTATCACACCAACCACTTTCAGCCCGCGTATGTTGCCCCACCACGGAAAAAGCATGCGTGAAAAGCCCATAAACACACTGTGAAAGACAATATGTCTGTCTAGTTCATTGGCATTATTGTCCCACCATTTCGGCGAAAAGTACACCGTATCACAGTTAGCCAACACAATCTGGGGCAAGTACGCAGCGAGCATTTCATGTGACTGGTCACGCATCTGCTCGACAAATTTGCGAGCCTTGCGCTCAGTGTTATCATACCCGAAAACAATAAAAGGTTTTCCATTAACCACAAAGGAAGCAAAACATAGAACGGCTGCACTGCTTTCAAATTTTCTGGGAGAGGAAAGCATCTTTCCTTGAAAGTCAAAATATACGGGTGCCGCCCCGGCCACAACAAAAGGCGCGCCTTCAAGCTCGACAGCAAAGTACCGAAACCTTTTGTGCTGCCCTATGTCACTTTTTTGAAAGACCTGAAGCCAGCCATCTATCGACAAAAATGCCGATATCCTAGTTTTAAGTATCATCGCGGAACCAATTGGAATATTCATATCATCCAGCTCTCGCGCAATCTCATAGGCCTTTGTATCCGAAACTATTCTTGCTCTCTCCTTAACCTCAACAGCGCGCCGATATCGTGTCAAACATGCAGCTCTCCAAATCAACAAAGAGGCAGTTTTTCTTGTCAACATGGCAGATGAACTTTCTACATCTCGGAAATTGTGAACTTCACACGCCTCACAATAGCCGGGAAATGTTGAAGCCTCTTTCCAACCGACCTTGTGTAGTAAGTCCGAGTGATTGTCAGGATGCTGCTTAGTTTGATACACAGAGTTACTGGCATCGACTATAGTTTCGAGTACTTTCTGGCGTTGTATTGTGTGTGATCTGGCAATAGCAAAATTGCCACATTCTGGAGAGCTGCACGGCACATTCCTGTACGGCGCTTTGTTAATATAATTCGCAACCTTCCTCTCGAGCTCTCGGAATTGATGGCTTCCCACCGTTCCACTTTTGTAAATACTCGAGCTCATCACACCCATTAAGGATGAAAGTGAGCCTTTTTTGTAATGATTCTGAGCAAGTTTTGCGGCCCTTCTTGCCGCTGTATATACATCATTATCATGATTTACTTTATTTGAAATGTCACAGAGATATTCAAAGTCCTGAAGATACGCCTCCGGCGACACTTGCCTTAAAGTATCATCACGGTACCCATACATCATGTCTGAAAGAAACTCAGCGAGCCGTGTCGGGTCACTCAAAACTATTTACTTTCTGTGTTGAACATAAATCTTTATTGCCTTCAATCCACAATTTAGTTTGGCACCCAAACTGCAATACCTGGAATGGCGCACGTACCATCATACACAAAAGCAACGCTCTGTCGCGCTCGCGTAACTGCGACATACACCTTCTCAGCGGAACTTTCGATGTGCCCTAAGTCACCAGTCATCAGCCACGAGCGCATCTTCCCATATGGAAGAATTAATACTCGCTCATACCCAAGGCCTTTCACCTCACCGAAGTTGAATGTGACGTAGTCTGAAGGTGTCTTTCGATCATAGCGCAAGACCTGCGGGGCAAACTGGGCCATATACGCTGCAACATCCCCTGCCCTAATCAGAAATAATCCATCGTGCATTGTCCGGTGCGCATTATGCGATACCGTTGCCCGAAGAGCTGGAAATATACTATCGGCGAGATCGCAAATTTCCTGAATACATCTATAACTTTCATTCATGTATTCAATATCGCACAAACCGATTTTCGACCAAGCTTCAACCTTCACCAAGAAACCTACTCCGAAATAACCTTTGTTCTTCCGGGAATGGTTTGTTTTGAAGGTTGCTTGGCAGACATCTCCTACGAGCGTCACTTCCATCCTTGAGCGAAGAATTCGCTCAATTGCGTCGATGTCGTATCCTGCAAAATCTTGTACTTCATCAACGCATAGCCGCTCAAATCGATCCTCGAGCCGCCCGACTACGAGACCGCCCGTGGCTTCATCGCATACAAGAAAGAAGTCTGACAGTTTGTCAGAATAGATTGCTCTCTGCCTGTTGAAATAATAGTCCTTGACGCGGCTCTTTGGTACAAAGCGAGCAGAGGTTCCGTTCATCATTAAAACTGAAGCAATGCGATCCTTGAAAAGAGCGCCTTGATAGGGACGCACCAATTCCTGCAATGCGAAAGTATACCATGTATAGATCTCAATCCCCTTCGGAACAATTCCGTTCAACTCACAAAACTTCGCTTTGATCTCTTCAGCGTTATTCACCGTAAAGGTAACTATCGCTGTTCTCTTCGGTAGTGCTGCAAGCGCGTCACAAACAAGGCGCGTGGTTTTTCCCGCACCCGCTGATGCCAAAAGAACCCTATTCATTGACCGCGTTGAGAATGTACTGAGGCATTGAAAAAGGAGTGTTCGTATCGAAAAGCTTCAAAGCGACATCAGTTTTGTTGTTTGGTTTGGTCATATAGTCAACCAGTTCGCCGTCTGTCGCAAAAGTCGTGCCCAAAATAGTGTTGAGGGTCGCACGATTATTCCACTTGAGAAGCTGCGGTTCTAGTGTCGGGAAATCGTTATCAGGGTCAACGTTGATACGTATATTCGGCAGGCCATTATAGTCTGCATACTTCGCATGAACCTTGGCGACATCCTTGTCATTGTCTGTGACCACATCCACACGGCGATCAATCTTTGCTGCTATCTCTAGAAAGCGAAGGAACGCTAGGCCACGAACGGAAATGACGTCCACCCCACGCTCGAGGGGGGAAGCGTGGTGAACCATATTGAAGGCTTTCTGTACGATCAGCTCATCTGATGGTCCTTCAACAAGAATAGTTCTGCGACTTAAGATGAGACGCAGAGTGTCGTGTCCAGGAAGCTTTCTGAAATATTCATATGTGCTAAGCGAAAGGCTGCTGAGGGAAACCGTCGTTGCGCCATTAAAAAGAAGAACGTTGTTGATACCCAGTTTGTTCAAGACAAAGCTAGAATGTGTAGTAATGAAAGACTGACGCCCTGCTGCTTTCTGTGTAATTCGGTCGATGAGGCCGTTCAGCCTCGAGTAGGAAAGATGGTTTTCAGGCTCTTCCACCAAGAGAATGTGAGCATCGAGATTATTTTCAAGTGCCAGCTTTATCTTCACCGAGTTCTGCTCACCCTTTCCAACAAGGGAAACGGGAACGTCATCAAGGTGGGGCATAACGCTTCCTTCCCACCCACCACGCGCGGAGGAATCAAGAGACATTGACATTACCTTATCGGATATATCCCCTTTTTTTCCCGCAAGCTTAGTATTAATTTTCTTGACCGCATCATCAGAAAGGAACGCGTCTTTCATTCGTCGAAATGACAAGGACAAGTTTACCCTTTCAGAAATTGGAAGGGTACGCACTAAATCTGATACATATTTACTAGCGCCAAAGATATTAACTACTCGACTTGCATCTACTGTGACTGGCGTCACTGGTATGCTTCTACTTGTTACTGAGTTAAACGCGAAAGAAAGCCATTTAACCTTATAGTATTCAATTGGAATACTTCTTACTTCGGCTGGGCGACTAATGTATTCGCCGTACTCTACCGTGAAGTCCTCATCAAATTCAAAACTGAAGGTTACGCCCGGACAATTATCGCCTTCTGTATTATTTGTACCGCGAAGCGCTGCAAGTTCAGGAACGTCTTGAAAGAAAATTTCGATTTTGATTGACGGAGGCGCGGCCCGTAAACCGGAATTTATAGATTTAATATAATCTTGAATAATCTCAATGTTGAACAGCATAGGATGAAGTTCATAAAGCGCTGAACGGCCATTTATTTGCCCACTCAGAGCCAGCGTAATACATTCGAGCAGCGTTGATTTTCCTGCCTCATTGTCCCCAACAATGATATTCACACCATCGTTGAACCTGAAATCGCCGTGCTTCAGTGCTCGGTAGTTTACGACTTTCAGGCGGTTGATTATATAGTTAGACATAATTCACCGAGATTAGAGATAAATATTTATAAACCATACGGTCCAAGAAAACGTACCCCATTGAAATGAATGAGGTGCGATGGAGCGTCCGCAACCCACACTTCTGTTTCCCATGCAATCTCACCAAGATAACGTGACATCAGGCTGCGACCTGGAAACGCCGTAACATATACCAATCCAGCCGACGAAGTTGCAAAGAGCTCAGATAGCTCCTTATGTCTTTTCCCGTCTACAGGCCCGTGACTTGTTACGGATTCAACCAAAATGAGCCAGTTTTTTTCCGTGAAATGCAGGATTACATCCGGCATTTTTCCATGTGAATCGACATGAACGCCAAGTTTAATAAGCGCATTTTTGTCGAAAAACCCAAGCTTTGCACCAGTATCGCCCGCGTAGATGAGCTTTGCTCCTGGGGTAAAACGTGGCGCAAATTCCTCAATGATCTGTCGAATGAGCTCGCTATGCTCCCCTGGAGTAAGAGCGAGCTGAGTCCCGTCTGAAGTTGTGACAGGTATCAAATTATGTTCGCGCTCTTTGGCATACTGCGCCACCAGTGTGTCACGCCCTTCCAAGTACGCAGGAAGCGCCTTCTCCCAAGTATCGGAGCGATAGCAACGAATGAGGGCCAAAGCGCTTGGTTCTACTTGATACACTGCTTTTGGGCTATTCACGGGACGATCCGGCTTGTCCGGGTTATAGAGCGCAATCCCGGCATCGCAAAATTGATGCATAGTTTGGCGACGGATGGTCTCACGGGTATTGGGAGCATAGTGCTTTCCAAAATGCTCTGAAGCCCACGACATAATAGGGGTAATACCGATGAGATGACTGCCCGCGTGCTCCCAAGAGGTATCTGGCGTCATCATGAGGAGCGCAAACAAGGAGAGCGCTGAGCGTTCATTTTGTTGCGCCCGTGGTAAGCCAAGCGCCTCGAGAAGCTCAATAGCTTCCTGTATTTTTTCTTCGTTCATTTATATCTCGAGTATGGAATATATAGTTTCTTGGGAAGGCATTTCTCCCCCCATCAGCTTGTTTCCAAGCCTTTCTAGAAGCTCACGGCGGGGATATTTCATCCTCCTCAGGTCTGTGGCGTTTACTTGAGTATGCCCGCTAAAGAGTCGGAATTCTTCATCAACAATATCTGTATTGAGGTAGGCAGTAAGTCCATGGACGAGCCCTTGAGGTAGCCCATGTTTTTTTGTGTGAAAAACATTGAGCTTGTTATCCAGACCCAAGAGTTCAGAACCTGGAAAATCTTCAGCCTCAACCACACTAGCGACAACACGATGCCGCTCTTCCTTTGAAGAAAAACGGCGCACGACACAGTAGCACCCGTTCGGATAGAGCCACTTACGCGTCTCATCCCCTATCATGATAGCGTTTGCTTTTTGATGGTCGCTCAGCGGCCAACGCACCCTCCCCTCACGAAGATGTACTGGGTATACGAGCGGGGCTGACGCTTCGCAGAGATGTGAACGTAGGTGTTCCTTCAATCGGAAGCCCACCACTGGCCCGGTGGAAAGCTGAATTCCCAATTCATCTAAGGATATGCGCTGGTCTTTCTTATTGCCAGCCTTAGCGGTTTGCGGTGAATCCGAAGGTATATGAATGAATTGGTCGGCATCGTTTGGGTACACAATTTGATCAAAATGAAAATGGAACTTCTGAATTTCTTTGAAGTCCGCCTGTGGAGTTGTCGAAACGCAAACTTTCCCCTGAGCTGCCCCTTTCACTAGTCGAATGATAATGTTCTCTTGAAGCACCCCATCTGCTTGGAACGCATCTTTGCGCGACTCGAAAAGGTGTAGATGGGTCAGAGATGCCATCTCGAGCAGCATCTTTCGAAAAGGCTTGAAATACGGCCCATTACAAAAGCTTCGCGGAATAATAGCGACGAGCTGCCCACCGTCTGTAAGTTGCTGTAGGGCGAGCGCAACGAATCCCGAATACAGATTGCCCGTTTCCACACCACAAGAACGCAGCGCAAGGCGATGATCTGATTTGCTGGATATCTTTTTATAAGGTGGGTTGAGAATGGCGTGTGTGTAGGGCGACGTTTGTTGCTTTGAAGCACTCTCAAGTATGTAGTCTGAAGCGTGAAGCTCAACTTCCCCGAAACCCACATCGCCCATATCTACTGACAGCTCCGAACAGAGTACCTGGTCCATTTCAAAGAGTGTCAGGTGTGTGTTTTCGAGTGTTATCCCCTGCCCTTCCCAGACTTGCCCGAGAGCCCGACTCAGAGCACCTCTACCTGCTCCCGCATCTAAGACACGCATCTGGTTTTTTTTCCTTGGCTCGAGCCAAGTTGCCATGAATGTGGCGATATTCTCTGGGGTCATAAATTGACCGAGCTCAGACTGATAATCGCGCGAAGCTACAAAGGTAGTATCAACAATATTCATCATCGCTTCTATTCTCACTCGAGTTCTGGCTTTGGTCATGGGAGTGTGAAAACGATATCACGCTATTGTTTCTGCCATAGTTCTGTCTACATTTTGGATAAAGATGATACCTAACAACTATATGCAGGCCACGGCATAAGTCAAAATTTCATCCAACGGCTACCCCCTACCCTCATCACTTTCACCCGTCAAAAACTTTGCGTTTTCCGGATTTTCCGTATAATGTGGATATTATCCTCTAAGTGCAAGGACTATGGGCATGAAGACCATGACGGCATCCGCCGCGAGCAAAGAGTTCGGTCTGTACATCGACACGGCGCAGCATGAGCCAGTGCTCATCACCAAGCAAGGTCGCCCCGTCGCTGTCACCATGTCGGCTCAGCTTTTCCAGCAGATCTTTGAAGGACACCTCGAAGCTGGGATTGAGCAAGGACTTAAGGATATTGCCGACGGACGATTCACTCAGATGTCTCCGGAGCACCGTGAAACAATCCGGAATCGCTTTCGCTCCTCCGGAAACTAAGCTGCTGACAGCAAGGTCACCCTCCTAAGCTCTCGCAGTACTTAAACGGTTCTTTTTGGTTATTTCGGTTATACTGATTTTACCGATTAAACAGGTTTTACCTTAACCCGACACCACCCTTCCAGTAGGCTGGGTAAATAGGTTATTTCAGTTTAACCGATTTAACTGGTAAAATCGAAACAACAAGTTATTTGCGTTATTTCGGTTTATCCATATACTCAGCAACATGAAAATAACCGTCTACAACATGAAGGGCTCAGCGGGGAAAACCCCGCTTGCCGTGAACATCGCGCTCGACCGGGAATACGCCCTGGCGACCAACGAACCCTACAACCTTTTGGACACCATCCTCCCTGAGGAGCGGCTTTTCTCGCTGCAACCCGATGAAGAGTTTCCGGACTTTCCTGAAGGAATCGACGTGGTGTTTGACCTGGCCGGTCTCATGTCGCGCGATGCGCGGCCTAGTATCGTATCAGCGGTCTCACAATCAGACGTGGTGCTGGTGCCCATTTATAATGAGCTGAAGTGCATCCATGCGGGGATACACACGATCAACGAGCTTCTACCGTACAACAAGAACATCGTCGTGGTGGCGACAAAACTGGTGAAGCGGAAGGGTGAAGCCTTCAAGGATTGGGCTGACAGTGAGGACGCGAAGAATATCAAAGCCGTAGTGGATCACGCGATAGGGCAGGGGATACCGGTCCTTCCGCTGAAGTTTTCCCGCGTGTTTGATACCATCTTCGAACAAGAGCTTTCTATCCGTCAGATGATGGAAAAAGACGCCCTCGCTCGATATACCTATCGGGACGTGGCAGCACAGTTCGACACCTTACTCTCTTACCTCGAGCAGCATTATGCCTAAGAAAAATGACCTCTCTATCTTCAAAAAGGTTGAATCAGTTAATTCGGTTAAACCGAATGAACCAAAATCTATTCTTGCGCCCAAAACTGTTGGACGCAAACCGAAACGCGCTGAGGACAAAGAGTCTGAGATTGTGGCGATCAAGTTCACCAAAGCTGAGCTTGCGAAGCTCGAAGAAAAGGCAGGCCTCGTTCCGAAGTCCACCTATCTCAAACATATCTTACGAAGCAAAACCGATATTTTCGATTGAACCGATTAAACCTGTTATTTCGGTTTAACCAATTTAACCGGTTGTTTCAGTTGCTCCTCGAGCTCATCAATCTGCGCTTTTATGATATCCGGCTCCTGTGAGCCGTTTTTTTGTGCCCAAGCGGCAGGGGAGGGGAGGGATACACCCCGCGCTTCCCAAAATTTCTTGATATCCGGAAAGGTCAAACGATCTTTCCAACCACCCTTTTTGAAGGCATTCGCATATATGCTGCTTCCAAGGCCGAGTTGAAACTCTGCCGTAACTGCCTCTCTCTCGCCTTCGGAGAGCCGCTGGAAGGCTTCTTCGATGATTTCCGCTGTATGCCAGCGATATGAAGTTTCTGCCTCTCTCTGTGTCGTTTTGAGCCCCTCGAGCTTACGCTCCAGCTTCTCTCGAGTGGATTTTCTGTCTTGAGCCGCTTCAAGCGCCTTCTTCTTTTGCGCATTTTCGTTGTGATAGTCCTCTTCGATAGCAGATTTGAGGAAGCCTGCCTTGGACGATTTAATCTTCCCACTCGCGGCTTGATTGCTCGCAAGGTCCAGCTTTTCTAAGATGTACGCCTCGTCATATTCAATCACCCAAGCGCGGGCGAGGGTTTTAGAAATTCCTTCCGCCATCAAAGCTTTGTAGGCCCGTTTGTCTGTAATTTCATCCTCAGTATCCATCCCAACCAAAGACAGCTGAGCATTAGGCCTAACAATGAACCGCAGGCCGGTAACAGTCCGCCCCTTCATACGTGTTTCCATCTCCACTTGGATGTTGGAAAGCTTATTTACTTCCTTCATGGCGGGCTGGATAACATTTCGATTGAGTGCCTTAAACGGCTTATAACTGGGCATCATATCCACGGCCATGAGCTTGCGGAAAACCTCGATGTCCCACCATGCCGTGTGACCTATGCCTTCAAAGCGGTAGCAATTTTCATAGAGCACCAAGGCATGAGCGCTGTTCATTTCGCGTAGAACGCTCAGATTGATTTTTGAGTACACATCGGGGTGATAGAGCTTTTCAGCCAGGGCACGCTCATAACGATAGGTACAGGTTCCGCCTTTAATTCTCGCGTAGGGGAGCAACACCATCGCTTCCCAAGAGCGTTGCCCGTCGTCTTCGAGAACATCAAACTCCACAACTGTCTCCATGAGACCCTTGAGCGCTCCCTTGAGGTAGCCGATGTTCTTACTATCGAAACCAATCATCTCACAGAGAACTGAAGCGCTGATATGATGCTCTTGCGCCGTGAGCAGTCCATCGTAGGCATTGTAGAGCAAAGCATTGACAAGCTTCCTCTGAAGCAGCGAAAGCTTTGCCCCGATGTGAATCGCCGCAACATGCTTCTTCAGTATCTGGTTATCTTTACTGGGTTTTTTTAGCTCTCTGATCATGGTGTAAATTCTAAACGATATCTTTACACCATTCTATCGATTTTTATAAGAACGCAACTTTTTCTATCTCATTTAGCTCTGAGGTGAACCAGTAGAGTGAGCAACAATTCCCCACAAACATACACCTGAAGGGATCGCATGACCCCATAAACATACACCTCAACCTTGCGTGTCAACACGAAAACCGCCTTGTTTTGGGAAGAAAATCAGAGGCTTAACTGTGTGACCCCATAAACATACACCTAAGCCCCACAAACATACACCTTTGATCGCAACGATCTATATTTTTGGCTTACTTATCAGCAAGTTAGGACCCTCTCTTGGGATCCCCATATTTATACACCCTAAGCCCCATAAACATACACCTCAAAAGGAGTATTTCCCCATAAACATACACCTCTCGCCCCACAAACATACACCTTACACCCCGTAGCACCTTGTTTCTAAGCCATTATTTTACCCCTAAACCTTTTAAACGATGTTTCTTAAACATACTAAACAACAACAGGGAGCCTTTCGGCCCCCCGCAGCTTGGTTGTTGATTTTTTCATTTTTAAGATTTTTGAGGGCAGAAAAGAAAAAACTGCTTACAGCTTTTGACCAAGCAACCATGCGTTGAGGTCATCATATCCTTCATAGTAGCTGCGCATGTCCGCAAGTTTGGACGGTGTTTGCGCGGATTCAAACAGTTTGCGCGTCGCGGCAGATCCCGCGTCGTCGTTGTCCAGGTACAGCCGCACTTCCTCGAAACGAGGGTCATCGATGTAGGGCAGCGCCCGTTGCCACAGGTTCGTGCTGTTGAGCACCAGCACCGCGCCTATGGGCTGGCTTGGCCTGTCTTTGGATAAGTAGGATAGGAAATCCATGAAGCCCTCGAAGACCTGAAGCCGCGTGGCATTGGGCATATCGTGAAAGGTCACCGCTTTGCCGATTCCGACAAAGCCCTTAAACAGCGCGTTACGCGCCTCAAAACCCCCGCCGGAAGGGTAACCGAGGGAAAAGTACTTCCCTGCGCTGTGAGGGGCCTTAAAATCGATCTCAGAGAGGTATGCGCGCGCAATATCATGATCGATACCGCGTTTCGTGAGGTATTGCAGCAAAGCAGGGTGCTGAAGGGGCCGCGATGCGACCAACTCAAACGCCCCCATTTTTTCTTTTTCACCCTCAAGGTTTTGACTTTGGAGTGCCGTATCTGACCGGCGCGCAGCGCCGCGCGAGATCCCGGCAGAAACCGCCGGTTTCGCAAGCCCGGGCGAGTACAAACCGGATCTATCGAGGTGCTGAAGCGCGTCACGAACATCGCAGGCGCAGATCTCGCGCACCAAGTCGATGATATTGCCGCCCGTCGCGACACCGTGGTCATACCATATGTTTTTGATCGTATCGACTTTGAACGACGGTGTTTTGTCGCCATCGCGAATGGGCGAGTGATACCACAGCTCGTGTCCACCCATGCGCGATGTTTGAGGCTTGTGACCCTGGCGCTCGAGGTACGCCCCGATGGGAATGCATTTGGCTTGCGTGATGTTCATCGATCGGAATGTTACACGAATAAAGCGTTTGGGTGCTGAAGAATTGGGGAGAGAAGCCACACAGAGTCTCGTAATCCTACCGCTACCCCTGGTCCGTCAAGAACCGCGCGGCGCTGGCCCTGCGCTGCGCTTCGGGCACTTGCGAACGGTTCACGCTGCGCTTTGACCGCCCCGAGGGGAGGGCGCGGTGGATATACGATGTCTCAGTGTAGAGCTGAGGCGTTTTATTTTTTAATGTTTTACATATGACATTACACACAAAGCGGGCTCGAGAGATTGCAGCGCTCAACGATTTTTCGCGAAAGTCCCTTCAGGGTTGCCGCACCGTTTTTACGGAAGGAATCCTGAGTTTATGAGCCGACGAGCAATTTGAAATTCTTCAAAGAGTGCGCGAGTTCGAAGTCTTTACAGCAGACAACGATCCTTACGGAGAACACGATTTTGGAGCCTTGGATTTCTGAAGCACGCGTATATTTTGGAAATTCGATTATTTCGACAAAAAGAGCCTGTACTTGAGCGCTGATCCAGCAGATCCCGAGCAGACAAACCGGGTTTTGACCCTCATGCTGGC
>Ga0307978_1000984_pt1 | contig 22343 bp, 21 predicted proteins | sample OrgLakmetage1056_FD_203151 | JGI IMG/M metagenome (GOLD analysis project Ga0307978, IMG submission 203151) | Saline water microbial communities from Organic Lake, Antarctica - #1056 | ecosystem: Environmental > Aquatic > Non-marine Saline and Alkaline > Saline | place: Antarctica: Organic Lake...
TAGCCGCCCTCGCCTACCTTGTGGCGTTGAACAGCTCACGGCCGATGAGCATGCGGCGCACTTCGCTGGTGCCGGCGCCGATCTCGTAGAGCTTGGCGTCGCGTAGCAGGCGGCCGGTGGGGTATTCTTTGATATAGCCGTTACCGCCCAGGATCTGGATCGCGTCCAGCGCCGATTGAGTCGCGGCTTCGGCGGCGAACAGGATCGCGCCGGCGGCGTCCTGGCGGCTGGTCTTGCCGCGATCGCAGGCTTGCGCCACCGCATAGACATAGGCGCGGCTGGCGTTCATGCGGGTGTACATGTCGGCGATCTTGCCCTGGATCAGCTGGAACTCGCCGATCGCCTGGCCGAACTGTTTGCGCTCGTGCACATAGGGCATCACCACGTCCATGCAGGCCTGCATGATGCCAAGCGGCCCCGCCGCCAGCACCGCGCGCTCATAGTCGAGCCCGCTCATCAGGACGCGCACGCCGCCGCCGATATGACCGAGCACGTTGTCCTCGGGCACTTCACAGTCGTCAAACACCAACTCGCCGGTTTCAGAGCCGCGCATCCCCAGCTTGTCGAGCTTCTGGGCGACGGAGAACCCCTTCATGCCCTTCTCGATGAGGAAGGCGGTGATCCCCTTGGAGCCCGCGGCCGGATCGGTCTTGGCGTAGACCACCAGCGTGTCCGCGCTCGGCCCGTTGGTGATCCACATCTTCGAGCCGTTGAGGACGTAGCGGTCGCCCTTCTTTTCGGCTTTCAGCTTCATGGAGACCACGTCGGAGCCCGCGCCGGTCTCACTCATGGCCAGGGCGCCGATATGCTCGCCGCTGATCAGCTTGGGCAGATACTTGGCGCGCTGGGCGTCATTGCCGTTGATGCGGATCTGGTTGACGCACAGGTTCGAGTGGGCGCCATAGCTCAGGCCCACCGATGCGCTCGCCCTCGAGATTTCCTCCATGGCGATGCAGTGTTCGAGATAGCCGAGCCCCGTCCCGCCGAGCTCTTCCTCCACGGTGATGCCCAGGAGGCCCAGCTCGCCGAGCTGCGGCCAGAGATCGGCCGGGAACTCGTCTTTCTGGTCAATGTCGTGCGCACGAGGCGCGATCTTGTCGGAGGCGAAAGACCGCACAGTGTCGCGCAGCATTTCAGCCGTTTCGCCGAGGGGAAACTCGAGCGTGGGATATTGGTTCGAGATCATGAAACGCGAGATACCACGCCGGGGCGGACGGTCAAGCTGGGCGCGCCGGAGCCTAGCCCTTCTTGCTCGTCATCTTGCCGACCACGACCCAGCCTGAAGACACCAGCAGCAGCACGCCGCCGGCGAACAGGCCGGGCGGGATCCAGTTATAGCCGAGACCGGCGGACAGATAGGCGTCGAGATTGGCCATGATCTGCCAGGCGCCCAGCCCGGTGAGCGCGGTTCCGGCCACCAGATTGGCGCCGTGCACCCAGTCGCCGCGGCCTTCCACAGCGCCCGGCGGGGTTTCATCGGCCTCGTAGCGGGCCTCGGGACCGGCGACGAGCGCAGGTTCCAGGTCGGCCTCGTCTTCGACGGCGTCCTCGGCCTCGCCCTCTTCGGGATGGTCGGGACCGATGCTCTCGCCGCTCATGCCGGACGCGGCGGCGGGCGCTTCGGCCGGATGGGGCGGCGCATTTTCAGTCTTCGGGACAGGTCCCACCGAAACGGTGGCGTAAACCGGCCCCGGAGCGGCGCTCGCCACGGCCTTACCCGGGCCGACGGCCTCCTCCGGCGCAGGCTCTTGAGCCGCCTCTTCGCCGGGCTGCGCCTCGGCGTCCGCGGTCTCGACCTCGGCCTCGACGGGCGCCGGATCAGGCGTCGCCACGGGCTCGTCTTCGTCTTCGTCCTCGTCGTAGAAGTCCCAGCCCACCACGTCCGGCTGCAGGAACGAATAGCCCAGCTGCGTGGTGGAAAGATCGCGCGCCGGTGTCGGCGCGGCGTCCGGCTGCGGCTCAGGCTCCGGAGCCGTTTCGGGAGCGCTCTCGGGGCGGCGCACGCCGGCGACGGACACCGACTGGGAGATATCGCCGGCCATGCGGCTCATCACGGCCTGAATGGCGGCGTCCTGGGCGGCCTTTCGCGCGCCGGCCTCGTCTTCATCGACGGCGGCCTGTTCGGCCTGCGGCGCTTCAATGAACTCAGCCGCGTCGAAAGCCTCGCTGGCGTCCGGCGATTCAGGATCGGCTTCAGCCTCGACCGGCTGCGGCTCGGCCTCGGCTTCGGCTTCGGCTTCGGGCTCGGCTTCGGGCTCGGCTTCGATGGTTTCAGCGGCCGTGTCGGCTTCGGGGGTCTCGGGCGTCTCAGGAACGGCCTGCACCGTCTCGGCCACAGCCTCAGAACCGGGCGCGGCGGCGGGCGCGATTTCTTCAGGGTATTCGAACGCGATGTCCACATCCACCAGATGACGCGGCTCGGCGACCGGCTCGGCGATCGGCTCCGGTTCAGCTTGATGCTGCGGCTCTTCAGCCCCGGACTCAGACTCAGCTTCGGGCTGGGCTTCAGTTTGCGGCGCCGCATCGACGGCGGCCGGCGCCTCGGACAGGCCGAGCATGAGCGCCTTTTCGGCGGCGCGACGCTTCACCAGCAGATCAGAGGTGACCAGGCGCCCGTCCTCGTCCGCCCGCACCCAGGTTTCAAGCGCGGCGGCGGCCGCTTCAAGCTTGCCGGCTTTGGCCAGGCGCGCCACATCGGACACCTTGAAGGCGTTCAGGCCCACCGAGGCTGCGAAACTGACAAGCGCGTCGCGCACTGGCGCAGGAAGGTCCTCGCCCAGCGCGGCGTGCACGGCGGTCTCCGCCTGGAGCACGTCATAAACCAGCAGCAGCTCGGCGTTCTCGCGCGACAAGGACACGCCGGACTTCGCCGCGGCCGTGTGGCCGTAACCCACGACCCAGCGCTTGCCGCGGCGCACGGCCTCGCCATGGAAGGGCTCATAGGCCTTGATCAGTTCGCGCGCAGCGCGGGTGGATTTCAAACGCGGTTTCATCGCTGTCCCGTTTCAGAACGGCCGGTTTCAAGCACAGCCGGCGCGATGCAAGCGCAGGGCCGTCAGGGCGCGGGGCGGATCACATCCACTGATTCCACTGCGGTGAAGGGCGCGAAAAAGCCTGCGCCCGCGCCGCCGCCGATGAGCCAGATCTCACCATCCAGCGTCGCCGCTGCGGCTTCCGTGCGCGCCGCCGGCATGGGCGCACCTTCGCGCCAGGCGCCGTCGGCCAGCTCGAGATGGTCGCCAAGCGTGCGCCGCATGTCGGCGCTGCGCCCGCCGAATACGTGCACGACGCCGTCAATCTCGGCCGCCGCATGCCCGGCTCGCGGCTGCGGCAGCGCCGGACCGGCGCGCCACGTCTCGGCTTGCGGATCGTAGACATCCACCAGCGCGCTCGCCGCACCATCCGCTGCGCCGCCGATCAGCCAGATCTCGCCGCCCATCTCGATCGCGGCGGCGCCGCGGCGATTGGCGCGCAGGGGCGCGGCTATCGCCGACCAGCCGGCCGCCTCGGGATCAAATACGAACATGCCCGGCGCGCCGTCCTCGCCGCCAAGCGCATACAGCTTGCCGTCGGCCTCGACCATGGAGAACGAGGCTTTCGGCCCCGGCAGCGCGGGTTCGGGGCTCCACTCGTTTTCAGCCTCGTCATAGCTCCAGACCTGAGCGGAAGGCTCCGGCCCGCCCTCGTCCGAATAACCGCCGGCCACCCAGACGCGGCCGTCGAACGTGGCCATGGCGAACCGCTCCAGGCCCACCGGCAGGGGTTCGCGCGGGCTCCAGCGACCAGTGTCGCGATCATAAACCTCGAAATCGTCGCGCGGCGCGGTCAGGCCGGCACCGCCGGCCGCATAGATCTTGCCGTCCAGCGCCGCCGCCGACAGGCCCGAGCGGGCGTGGGCCAGATCGGGCCCGGTGCGCCACGGCCCCGACAGGGTGAAGCCGGACGCCGCCGGAGCGGGGCTCACTTCAGGCCCGGCCGCGTCTTGCGCCATGGCCTGCGGCTCCGCCACGACCATCATGGCCGCGAACATCATCACAGAAAGGATCACTGTCATCGCCTTCATGGCGCCATCACCTCTTCTTCGCCCCCAGGCTCATATCCGTGAAAGGGAGCACTCCGATTAAAGCAGAACAAGGGCGCCGAGTCCGAGAAACACGAAGAAGCCCACGACGTCAGTGACCGTGGTCACGAACACCGAGCTGGCCACCGCCGGGTCCGCGCCCATGCGCCTCAGCCCCAGCGGCACCAGGATTCCGGCGAGCCCCGCGCACGCCAGCGTGATCACCATGGAGATCGCAATCACGCCGCCCAGCGCCCAGTCCTGGAACCAGAGCCCGGCCACGATCCCCATCACAATGGCGAAGATCACCCCGTTCACCGCGCCGGCGGCCAGTTCACGCCAGATCACCCGCATGGAGTTGGACATGGTCAGATCGCGCGAGGCGATGGAGCGGACCGCCACGGCCAGAGACTGGGTTCCGGCGTTGCCGCCCATGGAGGCGACGATGGGCATCAGCACCGCAAGCGCCACCAGCTGCGTGATCGCCTCGTCGAACAGGGCGATGATAGCCGACGCGAAGACGGCGGTACCCAGATTGACCAGCAGCCAGGGCGCGCGCGCCTTGACGCTGCTGAACACCGTGTCGGACTGACCCGCATCGTTCACGCCGGCGAGCGCGAGCATGTCCTCCTTGTTCTCCTCCTGGATGACGTCGACGATATCGTCCACCGTCAGCATCCCGGCCAGCCGCCCGTCATCATCGACCACCGGCGCGGAGATCAGGTGGTATTTCTCGAACAGATAGGCGGCGTCCTCCTGATCGTCCTCGGGGCGGATGATGATCTTGGTGGGATCCATGATCTCCGACAGCGGCACCGCGCGCTGGCTGCGCATCAGCTTGCTCACCGGCACGGCCCCGATGGGCTTGAAACCTTCATCGATGACGAAGACCTCGAAAAACAGGTCCGGCAGGTCCTCGCCGGCCATGCGCATGTGGTCGATCGTGTCGCCCACCGTCCAGAATTGCGGCGCCGCGACGAACTCGCGCTGCATCAGGCGGCCGGCGGTCTCCTCCTCGAAGGCCAGCGAGCGCTCCAGGTATTGCCGGTCCTCGGCCGACACCGCGGCGAGCACCGCGGCGCGCTTTTCGTCATCAAGCTCCTCGACCACCAGCGTCATGTCGTCGGAATCAAGATCGGCCAGCGCTTCGGCGATGTGCACGGGATCCAGCGCGTCCACCACATCGCCGCGCGTGTCCACGGCCAGCTCGGCGAGCACGTCGCCGGTGAACAGGTCCGGAGCCAGGCGCGCAAGCTGGTCCTGCTGCTCCCAGGCCAGCTGCTCGATCAGGTCGGCGATATCGGCCGGGTGCATCTCCAGCAGCAGTTCGCGCGCATAGGAGGCGTCCTGGTCCGAAGCCGCGCCGGAGAGCTCCTGAACCAGCCGGTGATGGGCGTCCGGATCGTCGGCGCGCTCGGCGGGTTCTTCGTAGAGCTCGGCGGGATCGGCCATGGGCATGCCCCCTAAACGGCGATGAATGAAGATAAATGAGGATAGACACGCTGCGCCGCGAAAGCGAGGCGGGCCGTCAGGGCGCAAGACGATCGCACCCCGGACCAGAACGCAAAAAACCCGCCCGGCGTTGCGCCGGACGGGTCTGAAGCATCACAAGGATGGTGCGGCCGAGAAGACTTGAACTTCCACGGGTTTTACCCCACAGCGACCTCAACGCTGCGCGTCTACCAATTCCGCCACGGCCGCGAAATAGGAGGCAGGCTGGTACCAAGTCCTTGGGGGTTTGTGAAGCCCTGATCTGCGCATGAACGCGCGGATTTACGCAGCGAAATACTCGTGCACGTCAGCCGCGGTAGTGATCGCCACGGCGACCCGATCACCCTGGATGACGATTTCGCCGCGCGCGATAGGATGGTTATTGGCCAGGATCCAGACTTCATCATGTTCTGCAGCGTCAAGCGGGATCACCGCGCCACGGCCCATGCGCAGGAATTGATGGATCGGCATCCGGGAGCGGCCGAGCAGTACACTGATTTCAACCTGAACGGCGCCGAGCTGACTCATGGCGGAACGAAGCACCCTGCCCTATCTATTGCGAAGATTCGTATTCGCGGATTGACCCAAATCTGGGCCATCCCGGTTTCTGACCCGTTAAGAGACTGCTCACCATGTCGAACCGCCTTCCCCCCGTCGGCTGGGCTGTCAGCGCCAAGCGCGTGCCCTACCAGAGCGCCGTCGCGGCCATGGAAGCGCGCGCAGAGGCCATCGCAAAGGGCGAAGCCGGCGAGCTGATCTGGCTGCTGGAGCATGATCCGCTCTATACTGCGGGCACCAGCGCTAAGGACGCCGACCTGCGCGAACCCGGGCGCTTTCCCGTTTTCCAGACCGGGCGCGGCGGCGAATACACTTATCACGGGCCAGGTCAGCGCGTCGCTTACGTGATGCTGGATCTGACGCGCCGGGGCCGCGACGCCCGCAAATTCGTGAACGATCTGGAGCGCTGGCTCATTGATGCGCTGGATCGCTTCAATGTGGTGGGTGAGCGCCGTTGCGGCCGCGTGGGCGTCTGGGTGAACCGCACGCAGCCTGGAGGGCCCGAGCGCGAGGACAAGATCGCCGCCATCGGCATCCGGCTGCGACGCTGGGTAAGCTTTCACGGGATCGCCCTTAACGTGGAGCCGGACCTAACGCACTTTGGCGGCATCACGCCGTGCGGCATTTCCGATCCGCGCTATGGTGTGACCAGCCTTGTAGACTTGGGGCTGCCGGTAACAATGGACGACGCCGACGACGCCTTGAAGAGCAGCTTTGAGGCGGTCTTCGGCGCGACCGAGCAGGCCGACCCGCCAGCCTAGTCCCTGGTGCCGCCCGACACGGCGTGAGGCCGGCTGGGCCAGCGAGACCAGACGACCGCGAACGCCGCCACGACGCCCCAGAACGCCCAGGTGGACGGCCAGTCGCCCGCGCGGGCAATTTCGCCAAGCATGTCCGGAGATCCCTGCAGCCGCACGCGATAGGCCTCCTGCGTTGCCGGATCGTAAGCGGCCGCCTGCATGGCTGCGGCGTCGTTCACATCCACGCCCTGATTGGCGAGGAATTGAAGAAAATCAGGATAAAGCGCCGCCGTAATCGCAGTCAGCGCCATGACCGCCTTGGCGACAACAGCGACGCCCACAGGAAGCGCGACCAGCAGGATCGACCGGCCGGCATCGCGAAGCCGGTTCGCCAGCGCCAGCCCCAGCACCAGGAGCACCGCAATCCAGGCCGGAAACTCCAGAGCGCCAAGAGCCGTCAGGCGAATCCCATCAGCCAGCGCCACAAACGCCAGGGCGATTTGAAACGTGCGCGCATCGGACCGGAGGCCCGGCTTATATGCCCTGCGAAAATCGAACTTGGCCATGAACGGGCTTGGCCCCCTTGTGTGAATGGAAAACGCGCGCGCCGGTATGCGACGGCGCGCGCGTTCCTTCAAGTCGCCTGCTCTGCGATGAAGCCACCTCAATCTGCCGGGCGAGCCGCCGCGTCACCCCCATCAGTCACCTCACCTGCGGCAGCGGGCCGCTCCTGCCGCTCGGAGCGTTCAGTGGAACGCCCCCCGCTCGTTGAAAGCGCCTCCATCGTCAGGCGCTGGCGCAGCTTCTCCTTGTCTTGATTCACCATGCCGGGAACCAGAAAGAGGTCAACAAATACCCAGATGCCCGAAACGATGAGCCCGACCACAGTAATGGTCAGGATGAGCTGGGCGACGGCCGAACCAATGCGGCCAAGATAAAATCGGTGGGCGCCAAAAATCCCAAGAAAAATGAGTAGCAGATAAGCCACCACGATGTTTTTGGCGTCATTTGTAATGCGCTGCTCGATAAGCATGCGTTCAGTAGCGTCTAACGACATTGATCAGCCCCTTGATAGTGACCGGCCGGACAGGCCGACCCTGTAAGTTACGCTCGCCCTCGAACGTCGTGTCATGGTTGACTGCTAACCCTGAGATGGCAAGGCCGGAAGCGACGGCGATAATGGTTTTCGGCACCTTCGTCCCAGCCACCATTTTTACCGGGAACTAGGCACCGTCCGCCGCCATAGTGTCGCCCGCCTCACCCCTGCCCGCCGGCAGCACCGCGTTCAGTCCGAAGGCGAACGCCGCAGAGATTATCGTGGAGACGATGAGCACCGGGACCGCCGCCGCCTCGGAGATCGGCTCCATCGCCGCCTGGATCGACTGGCTGTCGGCACCGGCGAATAAGGATGGATCAAGCCCTGAACCCATCAACACAATGAAACTGGCAATGCCCTGAACCACCAGCCAGGCGAAAACAACGAGGATCGTCCACCATCCCGAGGCACCCGCCGCCTGGAAGCGTTTGATCCAGGCAGCGATCCAGCAATAGATCACGACCAGCCCGAGGAAGAACAGCGCAGGGCTGATCGCCGGCACAAGCATTTCTAGACCATCGCTGACAAGGCTCACTCCGATCAGGATAGCCGATACAAGCGCAAAGGCGGACTTGCTGATTGTGCCTTTAGGGACGAACAGAGCGTGCAGGATCGTCATGAAAAGGCCTCCCAGCCGTCAGTCTTGGATTTATTTACGGATAAAGGTCCGCGATCCAGTCGCTGGCAGAGCCGCACACGGTTCTGGGCGATCAGTGTCCGCCGTCCGGCGCGTCGCCTGTGGACGCAGCGTGCGCCGCGCTCGCCTGTCCTTCGATTACGGGCGCCGGCCCGTAGGTGTTTGCGCCGGGATCACTCTTCATTAGGCCGAGCCAGAGCGTGTAGCCGATCCAGACCAGCGTGCCGAGGAGCAGCATGAACAGCGCGCCGCCGCTGGCGGCCAGAAATCCGACAATGCTTTCGGGGCTGGGATCGTCATTGTTGGCGCCGTCCAGAATAAGCTGGAACAGCCCTGCACCGACCATCACAGTCGCGATGCCGCCAAGAATGATGTTGAGCGCCCAAGGGATGGCGTGCAGCCAGGCGGTCTTGCCCACGTCGTGCAAACGCTTGCCATAAACCGCAATGCCCACCCAGATCAGCGCGATCCAGGCGATCCAGCCGATGATCGGGATCATCGGCAGAATGATGTTCCCGCCAACAATGACGAGAACGCCGATCCAGAACGGCTGCTGGCCGATCCGCCCATTGGTGTCGAACAGCACTTTACCCCAGTCCATGGCGAACCTTCCTCATATCTGTGATTGTTGACCCTAAGGTCCCGTGCACCGCACGCCAATGTCAAATGAAGGCTTGGACAGGTCCTATTCGAACTCGATGAGCAATTCGTCGGCGGCGACGCTGGCGCCCGCCTCGCAGGCGATCATCTTGATCACCCCGTCCACTTCAGCGCGCAGCACGTTTTCCATCTTCATGGCTTCGACGACCATGAGCGCTTCGCCCGCTTTCACCTCCTGGCCTGGCTCGACCGCCACGGAAACGACAAGGCCGGGCATCGGGCTGGTCACCAGCTTGGTGGTGTCCACCGGCTCCTTTTCCGGCAGGCGGGCGTGCAGCTCGGCGGCGCGCGGCGTGCACACCAGGACCGTGGCGGCGAAGCCGCGATGGCGCAGCACATAGCCTTCGGTGCGATCGGCGATCGATAGCGCGAAACTTTCCTCGCCAAGGCGGCCTTCGAACAGGTGCTCGCCCGGCGTCCAGCTTGTGGAGAGGCGCACATGGTCGCTGCCGAGCGCCGGCATCCAAAGTTCGGCGCCCTCGCTGTCCAGTCGGATCTCCACCGGGAAGTTTTGCTTGTCGAGAATCACCACGAATTCATGGGTCCCGCCCGGCGCCGGCGCCGGAGCAAGGCGCCCGGTGATGCGGCCGGCGCGCTCGGTGAACACGGCATGCACATAGGCCGCCGCAGCGGTCATCCAGCGCAGCTGGCTTTCTTTGGCGAGCGTGCCGAAAAAGCCTTCGGGAAAGTGCTCGTCGATATAGCCGGTGTGGATCCGGCCGGCCCGGAAATCAGGCTCCTCCAGCACCGCCGACAGGAAGGGCTTGTTCGATTGCAGGCCTTCCACATGGAGCCGGTCGAGGCTCTCCGCCAGGGCGTCGATCGCCTTCTCGCGCGTGTCGCCATAGCCGATCACCTTGGCGATCATCGGGTCGTAATACATCGAGATCTCGTCGCCCTCGCGGACACCGGAATCGATGCGCAGCGAGCCCGGCCCCATGGGGCCTTCCGGCGGCTCGCTATAGCGCTTGAGGCGCCCGATGGAGGGCAGGAAGCCGCGATAGGGATCCTCGGCGTAGAGCCGGGCCTCCACCGCCCAGCCCTTGGGCTTAAGGTCGGCCTGGGTCACGTCCAGCTTCTCACCGGCGGCGACGCGGATCATCTGCTCCACAAGGTCGATATCGTGGGTCAGCTCGGTGACAGGGTGCTCCACCTGGAGCCTTGTGTTCATCTCCAGGAAGAAGAAATTCTTCTCCGGGTCGACGATGAACTCCACAGTGCCGGCGCTGTCATAATCGACCGCCTTGGCCAGGGCGACCGCCTGATCGCCCATCTTCTTGCGGGTCCTGGCGTCCAGGAAGGGCGACGGCGCTTCCTCCAGAACTTTCTGGTTGCGGCGCTGCACCGAGCATTCGCGCTCATTGAGATGGACGACATTGCCATGCTTGTCGCCGAGCACCTGAATCTCGATATGGCGCGGGCGTTCGACGAATTTCTCGATCAGGATGCGGTCGTCGCCAAAGCTGGACTTCGCCTCGTTGCGCGCGGCCTTGAAGCCTTCGCGGACCTCGCCTTCGGAGCGCGCGATGCGCATGCCTTTGCCGCCGCCGCCCGCCGAGGCCTTGATCATCACCGGATAGCCGATCTCGCCGGCCACCTCGATGGCCTGCTGGTCGTCTTCAATCTCGCCTTTGAAGCCCGGCACCGTGCTCACCCCGGCCTGGGCTGCGAGCTTCTTGCTCTCCAGCTTGTCGCCCATGGCGGAGATGGCGTGGGGGTTCGGCCCGATCCAGGCCACGCCGATTTTCGCCAGCGCCTTGGGAAAGTTGGCGTTTTCCGACAGGAAGCCGAATCCGGGATGGACCGCGTCTGCGCCCGTGTCCTTGATCGCCTGAAGGATCTTGTCCATGGCCAGATAGGATTCGCCCGGCGCCGGCGGCCCGATGAAGACCTTTTCGTCGGCCATCTCCACCGCCATCGTGTCCGCGTCGGCCTCAGAATAGACCGCCACGGTGGGGATGCCGAGACGCTGGCAGGTCTTGATCACCCGGACGGCGATCTCGCCGCGATTGGCGATGAGGATTTTCTTGAACATCGGCGCGGCGAGCCCCCGGGAATGACAGGTTCAAATCGATCTCCAAGGGTTTAGCGCGCGTGCGCGCCGCGCGGCAAGCCGGGCCTGTGATCGAGGCGAGCGATCCCTTAACGCCGAAACGACGATCATCGCCTCGGCTCATGGCGGGGTCAGCCCTGGCTCGGCGCCGGCAGATCGCGCCGCAGCGCCTCGGCCTCGTCGGCCAGACCGGAGACCACCTGGGTCAGGCGCGCAAGATTGGCGTCGAAGGCGCGCCGCGAAACCGGGTCAAAGACCAAAGCGGCGTCCTCGCGCCCGGCCCGCTCCAGATCCGACGCGAAATGAAGCGCGACGCGCTCATGGGTCACCCAAACCGGGTCCGCGCCGAGCATGACCTGCAGACGGTCCAGCTGCGCGGCGAGGTGTTTGGGCGCACCGGCCTTGTCGAACCGGCTTAGCGAAGCCAGGTTCAGCAAAGACAGGCGCGGCGATGCAGCGATGGCTTCGAAACGCTCCATCACCGGCTTGATCGCGTCGCCGTCTCTGGAGGCCGCAAACGCGCGCAGCGCCGTCAGCTCGTCCTCCACCGCGCGCAGGCGCAGCCCGGCCGCGTCGGCCGCATCCGCCAGCTCTGCAAGGATGCGCACGCGCCGGCGGCGCGCCAGTCGCATGTTGACCGCCAGCGCTGCGGTGAAGGTCACGACGAAGACGACCGCCGCTACAATAAGTGGAGTCAGAATCGGCGAGCTCATATCTGCCGCCTCCCCCAAGGCCGTCCGCCGACCATCCCGGCATGGTTAATCTGGTTTAACCATACCCAAGCAGGGGCCCGCCGTCATCCATCACGTTTGCGGTCGTGTTTAAACAGATCCGGCTCCGAGCGCCCTTCCAGCCAATCCATCTCCACGCTGCGAAGCCGAGAGAGCACCGAGATCAGGAACACGGTGGACCAGCCCAGAAGCAGGAAACCGTTCGCGCTTTCAATGGCCGCGAGAATGCGCCAGCGGCTCTCGATCACCATCTCGCCATAGCCCACCGTGGTGAAGCTGGAGGTGGAGAAATACAGCGCGGCTTCGAAGGTCTGAAACTCCCCGAGCGCGATATAGACCGCCGCGTAGAGCCAGATCTGCATTGCATGGATCGCGAACAGCCCCAATACGACGACCAGGATCACCCCGGCCTGCTGAAGCACATAGGACAGGCTGGCGATGCGCGGCGCGCGCCAGCGCATGATCCAGATGAGCACGGCGAGCCCGCCGATCTGGATGATCACGGTGAGCGCCACCATCACGGTGGAGAGAAGCAGCGGTTGGACCAGCATGGGCGCACGCTAGCGCAAAGCGGGTTGACGCGTTAGCCGGGAGCGCTGAATCCTTCGCCCGCAAAATGGCGCTAAAAAAGCCAGACTAAACGGGAGGACATCATGGCCGACATCACGGTGACGCCCAGCGGCGCCGCCCTGGGCGCGCGGGTTACGGGCGTGGATCTCTCCGCGCCGCTGGACGGGGCGACCGTGGCGGCGCTGCGCGCGGCCTGGCTGGAGCATCTGGTGCTCGCCTTTCCCGGCCAGCCCATGGACCATGACGCGCTGGAGCGGTTCACCGGCTATTTCGGCGCCTTCGGCGACGATCCCTTCATCGCCCCCCTGCCCGACCACCCGCACATCATCGAGGTCAAGCGCGCAGCAAACGAGACGGCGAGCGTGTTCGCCGCCGCCTGGCATTCAGACTGGAGCTTCCAGGACACCCCGCCTGCGGCCACGATCCTGCATTCCAAGGTGATTCCGCCCGTGGGCGGCGACACTCTGTTCTGCAACATGTACCGGGCCTATGAGGCGCTCTCTGACGAGACGAAGGCCCGGATCGAAAACCTGGAGGCGGTGCACTCGGCCGGGCTCGCCTATGCGCCGGACGGGGTGTATGGCGAGACCGACGGGCCGGACCGGACCATGACCATTCGCGCCGACACGCGCGCCCATGCAAAGAAGACGCACAGGATCGTCATCACGCATCCGGAAACCGGGCGAAAGGCGCTATTCGTCAATCCAGGCTATGTGCGCACCATCGAAGGGGTGTCCGACGAAGAGGCCTTCATGCTCCTGATCGAGCTTTACGAGGCCTGCCACGCCGGAGCGAACATCTATTCCCACCACTGGGAGCCGGACATGCTCTTGATGTGGGACAATCGCTGCACCCAGCACATGGCCACCGGCGGCTATGACGGCCACGCCCGGCTATTGCACCGCACGACCGTGGCTGGGCCGTAGCGGCTAGCCGGCCATGCGCTTGGCCTGTCCCACCCAGTCGTCACGCTCGATCCGGCCACGTCCATTGATCAGGGTGTCGTAGCGTTCGACATCCACGCTGGACCATTTGGCGATCTGACTCGCTTTGGTGATTCCAGCCTCATTGAGTTTCTCGGCCGCCTTCGGCCCGAGTCCCTTGATCTGTGTCAGGTCGTCGCTCGGATCCGGATCGGGCGCACCGGGGCCGGCGCTGTTTTCACCTCGCGGGCCGTCCGTGACCGGACCGGCGTCGGCGCCCGGCGCCTGCATGGGCGCGGTCATGGCCATGGCGCTCTTGGCGTCCGGAGCAGCGGAGGGTTTCGCAGCCGGCGCCGGCGCGCCGTCCTTGCCGTCACCCGAATCAGAAGCGCTCTGCAAGCCGGACTCGCTTTCCGGCGCGTGTCCGGGCTTTTGGCCGGCTTCGCTGGCGGCGGCGGACGCCTCGCCCGACACCGGCGTTGAGGCCGCCGCCGCGGCGCTTGCCGTTCCCGCGGGCGCCGCCCCCGGCGCCGGCGTGCGCTCACCACCGCTCAGGCGGGGCCGCTCCGTCTCGTCGGAGCGCGAGCGAACCACCCAGCCGGTGATCACCCCGCCGGCGAAGGCGAGCAGAAGCAAAATCCACATATGCCAGGTCAGCCAGAGCATGGTCTCATCCTTCAGTTTGATCGTCGGCGTCAGGGGGAATCGCACCGCCCTGCGCTTCTGTTCCAGAGTCCGGCCCGGCGTCGCCGCCGGCCGGACCGGCGGGCTCGCCGGTCACCGGCTCGAACGCGGCCACTTCAAACGACACGGCGCGCGCGGCGTCGGCAGGCGTAACGGACGTGACGAAGCGCGCGGGATCGACGCCGGCTTGCGCCATGGCGGCGACTATGGCCGTGGCGCGCATCTGCGCCAGGTCGGAGCCACCGGCGTCCTCGCGCACCCGCACCTGAAGCGGTTCGGCGCTGCAGGCGGCGAAGGCCTCGCCCGCCCGGCGGAGCGCGGCGCGGGCCGGCGCGGTGAGCGCATCCAGCCCCGGCGAAAAACTCACCGGCCGGCCGGCCAGTGCGGCGCGCACCAGCATCGTGCAGAGGACTTCATCGTCGACGGCGCCCTCATAGGCGCCGCCGTCACGCCGGATCAGCGCCGCGGTGCGAAACTCGCCCGCCGTCGTCTCGAACGCTGCGCGGACCGCGTCCTCGGTCTGGGCGTTGGCGGCGAGCCCGACCAGCGCAACACGCTCATTTTCAATCAGGCCCACTCCGGCGTCGAGACGCGCCAACTCTTGCAGAAGGAGCCGCACCGCGGACTCCCAGCCCAGCGGCGCGCCGCCGGGAAAGATCCGCATATCACTCTCCACCTGGCCGCCGAACAGACGCTCGGCCTGGGCGCTGATCCGCGCCGCGGCGTCGGCGTCGGGTGCGAAGCCGGACAGGGTGAGACGCGCGCCCGCTCGTTCGGCGCGAAGCGAAAATGCCTCCTCGGCGTTGGCCAGCGAGGTTTCGTCCACGACGCGCGCGACCCCGCCGGCGACCACGCCGCCGGCCCAGTCGGCGCGGGACAGCGCCGCGACCGCGGCCTCGCGGGCGTCGACGCTTGGCGCGCGTCCGGTGAGATAGGCGACCTGGCCTTCGAGACGGACCTCGGCCCATTCATCGGCGCGTATTCGGTAAAGCGCATCTTCGGCGTGGGTCTGGAGCCGCGCCTGGAGCGCAGTGCTGGACACCGGGCTGGCGTAAATGGCGAGAGCGGCCAGAACGAAAAAGATCGCCAGGCAGATGAGCGCGGCCTTTCGGCGGGGAGACAGCATATCGCGTCCTGTGCGGCGGGTTACTCAGACGGGAGCCCAGGCGGGAGCATAGCGAGACCCGCGCCCGGCTTGAACGGTGAATCGCGTCAGAAGGTGAACGGCGCGGCGCCGCGTACGTGCGGCTCGATCCTCAAAGCCCGCTGCAGCGGGGGAAAAGCACGCTCGGCGCATTGAGCGCGCTCGCAGAGCCTACAGGACAAACCCACCGGCGTGAACGTCTCGCCCGGTTTATAGACAAGACGGTCAGCTTCCTTGGCTTCACACCCCACCGCAACCGCGTTCATCGCCGCGCCGCCGTCGGGCAGCTGGCGCGTCACAGCACGCGCGATGGAGACGAATCGCGCGCCGTCGGGCAGCTCAAGCCCCTGCACCTGCACGCGCTCCGGCGCGCGGAACGCATCAAACAGGCGCCAGCGCGCGCATCCGCCGCCGGACCGGGCGAACGCCAGGACCCCGCCGCCGAACCGCTTGGTGATGTTTCCCGCCTGATCGATGCGGATCATGAAGAACGGCACGCCGCGCGCGCCCTGGCGGTTCAGCGTGGTCAGCCGATGGCAGACCTGCTCCCAGCTCACATTGAAGCGCCGGCGCAGCGCGTCGATATCATAGTGCACGGATTCCGCCGCCTTCTGGAACGCGTCATAGGGCATGAGGATCGCGGCCGCGGCGTAGCTGGACAGGGTCACCCGGTAGAGCCCGCGCGCCTCGTCGCTGAGCCCGGCGGCCCGGTCCGCCTCTTCGTCCAGCGCCTCGCCCATCTCCAGATTGACCAGCGCCGCCGCGATATGAAAAGCGCGCGCCGCCGGCTCCAGCAGATCACTGAGCAGGAGCTTGCGGGCGTGAAAATCGAACCGGCGCAACGCGCCGCCCATGACCTCGTCGTCATAGGCGCGCACAGCCGCGCCGTGGACCGATTTGAGATGCTGGGTCAGCGCCGTCTCAAGGTTGGCGTGATCTTCCAGCATGGCGCGCAGGCGCTCGGCCTCGTCTTCAAGGGTGGGGAAATAGTTCTGCTTGCCGTCGAGCGCGTCGCGCACCTCTTCAAGTGGCGACAGGCCCGCGGCGACCCCGCCCTCTGCGGCGCGCGTGGCCAGGTCGGCGGCGGCGGCGCTGGTGTCGCGATAGGCCTGGTAAAGCCGGGCCAGCGCCTCGGCGGCGCGCGGATGGGCGTCGGCGAGTTCGGAAACGTCGCGCCGGTCCAGATCCGCGCCCCGTAGAACCGGGTCGGAGGCCGCCTCGGTCAGGTCGGCGATCAGCTGGCGATCACTCTCGGCGGCGAATTCGCGCACATCAATGTCAAAAACCTGACTCAACGCCAGAAGGACGCGGGCCGTCACCGGCCGCTGATTGCGCTCAAGCAGGTTGAGATAGCTGGGGGACACGCCCAGACTTTCGGCGAATTGCGCCTGGGTCTGGCTGAGATCCCGGCGCATTCGGCGCAGCCGCGCGCCGGCGAATAATTTTTCCTGACCTGCAACCATCTAGCGCGTCGTTGTCATCGGATTTACATCGTTACACGTTTACAGAGATCATTTGTCTACTTCGTTTCTCCTTTCTGCACAAGCCTCCCTCGACCTTGCACGCTCCATCGTGTCTAAGTCCGCACAACGCAGATTGAAGGGGTCCAGATAATGGCTTCGTTTTACGACATCATCCCCGCCGCCGCGAAAGGCCGCTTTGACGGGATCGAACGCAATTACACGCCGGAAGACGTGCTCAAGCTGCGCGGATCCGTGCAGGTCCAGCACACGCTGGCCGAGCGCGGCGCGCAGAAGCTCTGGGAGCTTCTGAAGTCCGAGCCTTACGTCAATGCCCTGGGCGCCCTGTCGGGCAACCAGGCCATGCAGATGGTGCGAGCGGGCCTGAAGGCGATCTATCTGTCGGGCTGGCAGGTCGCCGCCGACGCCAACACCGCCGGCGCCATGTATCCCGACCAGTCGCTCTACCCGGCCAACTCCGCGCCGGAACTGGCCAAGAAGATCAACCGCACGCTCCAGCGCGCCGACCAGATCGAGATCGCCGAGACCGGCAAGGCGAGCCGCGACTGGTTCGCGCCGATCGTGGCCGACGCCGAAGCGGGCTTTGGCGGCACGCTGAACTGCTATGAGATCATGAAGGCCTTCATCGAAGCCGGCGCCGCGGGCGTCCACTTCGAAGACCAGGTCGCCGCCGAGAAGAAGTGCGGGCACCTGGGCGGCAAGGTTCTGATCGCGACCAGCGCTCACCAGCGCAACCTGCACGCCGCGCGCCTGGCCGCCGACGTCATGGGCGTTCCGACCCTGACCGTCGCGCGCACCGACGCCGAAAGCGCCACGCTGATCAACTCCGACATCGACGAACGCGATCACGAGTTCATCGATTATGACGCGGGCCGCACGGCCGAAGGCTTCTACCGCCTGAAGCAGGGCATGGGCGTGGATCACTGCATCAAGCGCGGCCTTGCCTACGCCGAAGTGGCCGACCTTCTCTGGTGGGAGACCTCCAAGCCGAACCTGGAGGAAGCCAAGCGCTTCGCCGAGGCGGTGCAGAAGAAATTCCCGGGCAAGATGATGGCGTACAATTGCTCGCCCTCGTTCAACTGGGAAGCCAATCTGGACAAGGCCACCATTGAAACCTACCAGCAGGAACTCGGCGCCATGGGCTACAAGTTCCAGTTCGTGACCCTGGCCGGTTTCCACCAGCTCAACTACGGCATGTTCGAGCTGGCCCGCGGGTACAAGTCGCGCGGCATGGGCGCGTATTCCGAGCTGCAACAGGCCGAGTTCGGCGCCGAGAAGGACGGCTACACCGCCACGCGTCACCAGCGTGAAGTCGGCACCGGCTATTTCGACCTGGTGAACATGACCCTGTCGGGCGGCACCAGCTCGACCACGGCCATGGGCGCGTCCACCGAGACCGACCAATTCAAGACCGACGCCGCCGAGTAAGGCGCACCGCTTGCTGAAGCCGGACCCGCGCCTTTGCGGGTCCGGCGCTTCAGCGCCGCGCCGCGCGCCTGAGAGGCCCCATGATTTCCGTTTGCGATCTTTGCGACGCCCATCCCGACCGGGTCCAGGTGCTGGAGCCGGTTTTTTCAAGCTATGGCGGGCGTGACGCCTTCTTCGGACGCGCCGAAACCATCGCCGCCCACGAAGACAACAGCCGCGTGCGCGAGGCTGTGAACGAGCCCGGCGACGGCCGCGTGCTCGTGGTGGACGGCGGCGGCTCGCTGAAACGCTCGCTCCTGGGCGGCGATCTTGCCGGAAAGGCGGCGAAAAACGGCTGGTCCGGCGTCATCGTCCATGGCGCCGTGCGCGACATAGCCGAGTTGGAGGTCGAGCCGCTGGGCGTGCTCGCCCTCGCCCTGATCCCCATGAAGACCGAGAAGCGCGGCCTTGGCGCGCGTGGCGGCGCCGTATCGATCGCGGGCGCCGTGGTGAAGCCCGGCGACTGGATCTATGCGGACCGCGACGGTGTTATCGTCGCCGCGCAGTCGCTTCACGGCCCATAGAGAGAGGATCACGAACCAAAGCACATATCTCGTCCATAGATTGACCGCTTGGCATTGCACTCTCTTGAGGGGTATTCTTTCCAACTCCCAACACGGGAGGCAAAAAGGGAAGAGTGCAATGACCAAGAGTTCAAAGGCTCAGATCGAGGACGCACAGGCTCAGGCAAAAGCACAGCTGGAGTATCTGCAAAACGCCCACCAGGCCTTTCTGGCGGACACGGCCGGAGAGGCGGAGGCCAAGGCAGCAGCAGTGACGGGCACGCCAACGCCGGTCAGCGGCCAGGCTTCGTTCGCCATGGCGTTCATCTACGGGACGATGACGTTTAACCCGGATCAAATCGGTCTGTCGTTTTACGCCGGCTCGATCTGGGGCGTTGGTCTGTCCGGCGGCGTGAGTTATGTCGCAGGCCTTATCGATCAACCGTCAAAAGGCGAGCACTGGGACGTCAACATCAACAATACGCCCGGGGTCGTCACAGGCCTCAGCATCAACTTCTTCAAGAACGGAAGACCGGTCGGCTCTGTCGTTGGGCCAGCCTTGTCAGGCGGGATCGGTATGATTGCAGGCGGATCGGGGTCCTGGAGCTAAAACAGCTCCATTGCTCCGGGGAGGGTCGGCCCCGGCCCTCCTCCGCCGCCGAGTACTAGAGTGGTAAAAGGAGCAGACCCTTGGTGAACGCCAACACGACCAGCGCGCCTCACGGCGTTGAAATTCTGGGCCCCATGCGACCAGGTTATGAGGAGATCCTCACCCCCGACGCGCTGTCCCTGCTCGCTGACGTCCATCGCCGCTTCGACGCCGAGCGCCGCCGTCTGCTTCAGGCGCGTCTGGATCGCCAGACCCGGCTTGATTCAGGCGAAGAACAGCTCGACTTTCCCGCCGAGACCGCGGCGATCCGCGCCGGCGACTGGACCGTGCCGAAAGCGCCTGCTGATCTGGCCGACCGCCGCGTGGAGATCACCGGGCCGGTGGACCGCAAGATGGTCATCAACGCGCTGAACTCCGGCGCCAAATGCTTCATGGCCGATTTCGAGGACGCCTCCACGCCCTCCTGGACCAACATGATGGACGGCCAGATCAATCTGCGCGACGCCAATGCGCGCACGATCGATTTCACCGACCCGGCATCCGGCAAGGCCTACACGCTCAGCGACGATCCGGCGGTGCTGATCGCCCGCGCCCGCGGCCTGCATCTGGACGAGGCCCATGTCACCGTGGACGGCGAGCCGGTGTCCGGCGGCTTCTTCGACTTCGTGCTCTACCTCATTCACAACCACGCCAGCACCGCGAAGAACGGCTCGGGGCCGTACTACTACATCCCCAAGCTGGAGACCCGGTTTGAAGCCCGGCTCTGGTCGCTGGTGATCCGCCATTGCGAGGAGACGCTGGGTCTGAAGCGCGGCACGGTGCGGTGCACGCTGCTGATCGAGACGATCCCGGCCACGTTCGAGCTGGACGAGATCATCTGGGAGCTGCGCGAGAACCTGACCGCCCTCAACGCCGGGCGCTGGGACTACATCTTCTCCTTCATCAAGCGGCAGAAGACCGACGCCTCCAAAGTCCTGCCCGACCGCTCCCAGGTCACCATGACCGCGCCCTTCATGTCCGAATACGCCAAGCGATTGATCGCGGTGTGCCACCGGCGCGGCGCTCACGCCATGGGCGGCATGAGCGCCTTCATCCCGATCAAGGGCGATGATGCGGCCAACACGGCCGCGATGGAGAAGGTGCGCACCGACAAGACCCGCGAAGCCGGGATCGGCCATGACGGCGCCTGGGTGGCTCACCCCGCCCTCGTCCCGGTCGCCATGAAAGCGTTCGACGCGGTGATGACCGGCCCCAACCAGCTGGACAAGATCCCCGAAGTCTCGGCGGACCGCGAGACCTATCTCACGCCCAATGACGGCTCGATCACGCAGACGGGGCTGAACGCCAACGCCGACGTGGCGATCCGCTATCTCGCCAGCTGGCTGCAGGGCCGCGGCGCAGCGCCGATCCATAATCTCATGGAGGACGCCGCCACCGCCGAGATCAGCCGCGCCCAGCTCTGGCAATGGCGGACCCATCGGGCGAAGACCGAGGACGGCCAGGTGATCGACGATGCGCGCGTGCGCGACGTGATCACCGCTTCCGCCGAGGCCATCAAGACCGAAATCGGGGCCGACGCCTGGTCGGAGGGACGCTTCGACGAAGCGCAGGAGATCCTTGAGGAGATGAGCCTGTCGGACAGGTTCGAGGAGTTCCTCACCCTGCCCGCCTACAAGAAAGTCGCCCAGGTCTAGGTCCCGCGTCTTTCACGCCGAAGATCAGCCCGGAACGGTCACCCGTTCCGGGCTTTTTCTTGGGCGTCGACTGGCGGAACCGCCCGAAAGACGAAGCCGCCCGCAAGGGACGCGCAGACACGCTGCGCCGAAAACGACAAAGGGCCGGAGCTTTCGCTCCGGCCCCGTGCCGTCCTCCCCGACTGGTCATCGGGTATCTGCGTGCGAGATTTAGAACTCGCTGCGCAGGGTCACGCCAAAGGTGCGAGGCGCACCCATGAAGGCCATGTAGCTGGCCGTTCCGCGCGGGTCGTTCGAGGTGCCCGCACCGCCACGGCTGCCTTGTGCGAAGGCGTCAAAGGCCACCTGCGCGTAGGTTTCGTCGGTGAGGTTGCGGCCCCACACTTCAACCGTCCAGAGGCCGTCCTCGCGGCCAAGCGCCACGCGACCGTTCACCAGGGTGAAGCCGTCCTGCGCTTTTTCCGGATCAAGATCGGACCCGGTGTTGTACTCCGACACATAGCGCGCATCGGTCGAGAGGGAGAACAGCATGTTGTTGAACACCGGACGCTCATAGATCGCCTGAGCGGTCAGGAAGTGTTCCGGGGACAGGGAGTAGTCCTTGCCCTGGATCGCATCCACAAGCGGATCGCCCGTGTTCACCGTGGTGTACTCGGTGTTCACGTAGGCGTAGCCCGCGGTCAGATCGAGGCCCGGGATCGGCGTGGCGTAGGCCATGTCGAGCTCGACGCCCATGGACTCAGACTCGTCCACGCTCTCCACCACAAAGGCCAAGCCGTTGAAGGTGTTGAGCTGGAAGTCTTCGATCTGCTGCAGGAATGCGGCGCCGTTCAGCTGCAAAACGCGTCCGAACAGTTCGGATTTGAAGCCGACTTCATAGGCGTCGATGACTTCCGGTGCGAACGAGCTGTCCGCATTGGTGTAGCCGTTGGCGCCGATCGGGCCGTTCAGCTGACGGTCCAGGTTGAACCCGCCGGCCTTGAAGCCGCGCGAGTAGCCCGCATAGACCATCATCTCGTCACTGACGTCATAGGTGGCGCGCAGGGTGCCCGAAAACTCCTCATCGGAGCGCTCGCGGTCATAGCCGTTGGCGTCCAGACCCGTCCGCGCATAGGGCAGACAGGCGGACGGAACCAAACCCGCCAGCGGAGACCCGGCGAAGGTCGCAGCCGGGTTGAAGCCGCCATAGAGCTCGAAGATCCGGCAGCCCAGCGGCTCGTTGGTGTCGAACGTGGCGAACA
>Ga0307978_1000985_pt1 | contig 22326 bp, 25 predicted proteins | sample OrgLakmetage1056_FD_203151 | JGI IMG/M metagenome (GOLD analysis project Ga0307978, IMG submission 203151) | Saline water microbial communities from Organic Lake, Antarctica - #1056 | ecosystem: Environmental > Aquatic > Non-marine Saline and Alkaline > Saline | place: Antarctica: Organic Lake...
CATTCCTGAAGGCCTAGAGATCGACCACATCGACGAGTTGACGCGGTCGAATCGCCCTGAAAAACTCCAGCTCGCCACGCCGTCAGAAAATATCAAAAATAGTTACGACCGCGGGCACCGGGCCTTAAGCTCAAAGGCTATCATTGCCATCGATCCCAAATCTGGCAAAGAGACACAATATATTTCCGTGAAGGCGGCCGCCGCGGCCCTCAAGATTGATCCGTCAAGTATTTCAGAAGTCCTCATGGGCAAGTTAAAGACTGCCGGCAAGAAGGGCTTCACCTTTTGCTACGTCGAGAAGCCTAAAAAAATGCCGGCGGCGGATGGGACCACCCGCGATATCACCATCGCCTCGGTCGTGAAGATCCGCCTCAAAAGAAACAAAAGGCAAAATAAGCCCAGAATAGCGAAATAAAGTAATTGTGTAACGCACTATTTTTTTGCTTGATTTACGAGGCCAGCAAACCTTGCGTTGTTGGCAAAGCCTTGCCAAGCCCGGGTGGTCGCGGGAAAAAAAAAATCTTCAAGTCAAGCAAAAGGATAGATAGAGATAAAATGCTCTCTCAACTCCTTGGATCAATTATCCTTTTGTGCGTCATCGTCGCTGTCGTCGCCGCGGTCCTGGTGATCGTCAGCAGGAATACCTTTTCCGCCCGGAAAAGCTCCGAGACAATCGTCGGAGGAGCGCCGCTGCCGCCGCCGCCCTCCGAATCGTCCGATGCAAGGACCACGATTCTCGTGAACGACTCATCAAAGCCGCGTTTAGCAAAATGGGAAGGCGTCCGAGAGGCCATCGACGCCTGTTACAGCGGCGGCGCAAAGTTCACGCTGTCGTATGTCCCACCGGGCGTCTGGATCGGCGGGAAAATCGGTGGCTATACATTGACCGGTTCCTACAACACAAAGGGCGAGCAGACGCTTTCTGCCCCGTTCGGCAATTCGAAAGAGCGTGAATACGAGACCCTCACGTGCTCTGGGCGCACGACGTACGGCAAGCAGCACTGCGGCGACGGCGTCTACACCGACGAAACGGGGACGGTGCGAATCGACCCTTCTGGTCAAGACACGTGCCGCACGCGGATGGAGACGGCCGCCGATTGGAAGGAGGAGATCGTGGCAGCTGTCCGTTGGTGGGAAAATTGTTTCATGGAAGCGACGGGCGTCGACGTGAAATTCGAAATTCTTGGAGAGGAGCAACGTGTAAACGGCGTTTTGCCGGAGGTGGGTCGCGAAGCCATTTCGAGGGCCGACATGACGAAACACAACATTGGCGACGTGAGAATCTGCGCCTACCCTTTCCACGACATCGGCTGCGCATTGCAGGGAGTGTTGCAGTACGCCTATCTTCATACGCCAGCGGATTATCGGTTCAGCAATAGAACGGGAAAATTGGACAACGACTTTGCTGAGAACGGCTACCTCGGCAATCTATACATAAATTCATCGATCTGTTGGCGGCGCAACGGCGACGACATCAACTGGCGAGGCGGGCCGACTGCAGGCAAGTGTGGCTGGGACCAATTCAACTTTCGCATGGTCTTTGCCCACGAACTGGGCCATGCCATCGGCCTCGCCCACGACTGCGGTCCCGATACGACGCAGTTCTACCCCTGCATCGCCAACGCCTCGAACGACTCGATCATGATTCCTGCCATCAGTCCCTTTGAAGATATGCCGACGACCTGCACGACCTGGGTCAACAGCTACATCTCCGACATCTACTGTGGCTCCTTCAATTGCAAATGCAAAAATCAGACGTCCGCAGCGACGGCCCGGCGACAGCGCCGGCTCGCCCGCCACGACGCCAACGGCGTCATCCACGAAGACGAGGGCCTCCGCAAGGAGCCACCCAAACATCTGCTTGCAACGCTAGATAAACCGCCGCCTAAAATCTGGGCGCTGCGGGACGACGGCTCTTGTACACTCCTCGAGGCCACGTACCTGGCGCCGTAGGTCAAGTCATTGGATCTTCTCGGCGATTTTTTTTGTAGTCCTGCAGCGTCGTCGCGAGGAACATGCCTTGTCCCACTACCCAGAGAACTGCGCCCGCAACGTAGACGACCTTGTAGGTGCTGCGGTCGCCGTTCATGAGATCCATGACCGAGGCCACGACGTAGAGGACGGCGGTCACGACGAGGATCGCCGCCGTGGCCACGAGCTCGGACATCATTTCTTACCTCACGACATTTTTTTCGAACACAAGTAGGCTAACAAAATCAAAGATGCAACCACGATCGCAGCAATGAGACATAATACGAGAGTCTGACTTCCGCCACCGCGTTCGAGATAGCTCTTTGAACAGCAGTCAAAGCCGACGATCGCTTTGCCGAGGCGCTCGTTCACGGAGTTGTGGAGTGCATGGAAGCCGCGCTTGAGAGATTCGCGGTCGACGTACTCCGGTTTCAGCCCGGCGTCGCTGTACGCCTTGGCGAGATGGCCGCGACACTTTGTACAGGGTAGGAGCACCGGGAGTGCGTCGATGACGCTCTCGTACGCGCGCCGCTCCTCCGCCGTCGGGACATCCGGTGCGGCGTCGGCCATGGAATGCAGGAACTTCCAGTACGATGGACCCCACAAGTTTGGATTGATATCCAGGCGAGAGGTCGACATTTTTTTCCTTCAAAATATAAAAATGAGGTTGAGACCACCGAGTAGACTCGCGTCAGACTCGCGCTGTAGGTCGCATTCTCAAGTCAATAGCTCTCGCGGTTCTCGCTTTGCTCGCGCGCAGTGTCCGCTTCTCGGCGAATCTCGCGGTTCTCGCTTTGCTCGCGCGCTGCTCGGCGAATCTCGCGGCCACAGCTCGGAGCTTGCGTTCCTCTTCTTCGTTGTTTTGGGTGGATGTGATTGAATTAGAGGATGCGACCCCCGAGTCGATGACCGTGACGGGTTCTAAACCGAGGGCGGCGTATTTGGCGTTGAGCGGGGCCATGGTGGCGTAGTCGTCTCGCCAGGGAGCGAGGTCGAGGAAGCGGAAGACGCGCCGCATGGTGGCCGAGGGGTTGTTGAGGAGATCGGTGTAGTGAACTTTGAGGATGCGATCCGGATATGCTTTGAGGGCTGATTCTATTTCGACCATGGCTGACAGGTAGCGCTCCAATGCCCACTCGCCCGAGAAACCGCGCTTGGTGAATGACTTTATTTGGGCCTCTTTTTCTTTGACGATGAGCACCAGAGGAATCCCCGGGGACCTCTGGAGGACTTCCCTGAGATACCAAACGTACTCCGGACACTTGTCGACGATCTCATACGCTTTGTTGATCACGGGCGACAGCTCGTAGATGCCTCGGTAAACATCAGCGTGGGACGACGCTGTCGCCGCCAAGCGCTCCAGCTCCGCCCTCGGGATCGCCCATCCATTCTTCTCTACGGGATCCTGGAGCCAGTCCCAAAAGGGCTTCACCTGCGGCAATTCGGACGGCACCGGCGCGAGGAGCACGCCGCCCTCAAAGGCGCCCATCACTTCCGGTGCATTCATGATGAGCCGCGACAAAATCGTCGTGCCCGAGTGCTGCATGCCCGTCACTAGACACCGCAACCGGGACTGTCTCCGGAAAGTCTCAGCTGAAGTCTCAGCTAAAGTCTCAGCTAAAGTCTCAGCTGAAGCAGTCTTAGCTGAAGTCTCAGCCAAGAGGATGCTCGGTGGGTCTTTGTCGACTTGCTTCGCAACCCTGCTGTCCTGCCGTCGATGCTTCGCAACTCTGCTGTCCTGCCGTAGAAGGTAGCTGAAGAGGATGACGAGGATGGCGACGATAACAACGATGCCAAGACACGCGCCTGCAATGATTGCGCCGAGAGATGATGCCATTTGTTGTTGGTCCAACAAAAAATTAATTTTTTCTTCGGTCTCAAAACCCGAAATTGAATTGCGTAGCGCCGTTAAACATGTCCGACATGTCGATAGCACTGCTCAAATCCCAGCCTAGGATAGCACCGTTGAAGTTGGCGTAATTTCGAAAGGTTCCTCGGAAGCTCAGGACGTTACTCACGTCCCAATTGCTTAGCGCGTCGTTGGCGATCGGCGCTGTCGCGCCGAAGAAGGTCTCCTCGAGCGACACGACCTGTGACATGTCCCACGAACCGAGGCTCGCGGGTAAACTCGCGGCACCGGCAAAGGCCGACTTCAACGAGGTCTCCGGGCGGAGGAAGGGCGCGTCCTCTGTGGTTGTCGCAAAAGTAGTCATCTCTGCTACAAACTGCTCACCGGAGGTCGACAGCGGGAAGTCGTTGAATTCTGAGATCACGACCGTGGACCCCTCCGCCAGCCCCCAAGCAGCCAAGGCAAAGCCGGCGGTCGCGTCGGTGGTCACAATGCGAAGAGAGTAGGACAGGTCCGGCTCGAGCGTGATGGGCGGCAGTTCATCGAGGCGGGTGTAGCTTCGAGAGCCGTAGGAGAAACTGTGGGTCGTCGTAGGGATGACCGATCCGGCATCCACGCGCATGACGCTCACGTAGACATCCTCATCAAAGGACGTGTTTGCCAAGGGGAGCGTCGCGAATTCAAAGCGCGACGCGGGCGTCACCGTAAAGGCGATGGGGCCGGCTACGTCGCCCCGAATTTCCTGGCGGTGCACGGCGCAGACTTTGTTTGAGAGGTCATCGACGATGAACGCAACGCTCTCTGCATTGGCAAAGACCTTGTAGACGCGCATCTCGCTGATAGAACCGTTCGTGGACTCATCGCCGACGGCCACAGTCGCCGTCCCGTCCAATTCCAGGATCACGCCTGCCTTGGAAAAGACGAGGTTGTTGCCAATGTACAGGTTCAAAGTCGAAGCGCGATACGTGACTATGAGAATCGCGTATGCGGGGCCGCTGCTGAAGTCCACAGACGTCTCAAACGACTCGGGGACGCCATTGAAGAAGATGCGTTGCTCACCCGCCGAGTCGGACCGAAACTCCCACGAGAGGATGGCCCTCGTGCCGCCCATGATGCGTATGATGGGATCTCCAGCGCGAAAGCGCGTGAACCCGGCGGCGAGGGCGATCGTCCATTGCGTTGCCTTCTCGAGGGACAACTTGGACGTAAACCCCATATTATCCTTTCTCTTCTTGTGATGGAAGAAGGAAAAAAAAACCGTGAGGGGCGGCCGCGGCTCTCAGTCGAGGGGTTCTTGCTCCGAGCAGTTGACGTCGATGAGGGTGTCGTAGGCCGTATTCGCCGTGATCGTCGTCGGCGAGTCGTCACCGGCGAGGACTGTGGCGGAACCACCCGCCTTCTTCCCAAATGCACGATACAAGAGCATTGTCGCCTTGGCAGCGCGATCGCGAAAGGCGTAAAAGGACCCAAGCAGGGACCAGATCGAGAGTGCGACGATCACAACAATAATTGTGACGAGGAGACCTCGTTGTGTTGTATCTGACGACACCATGGGCGGCTATAATTATAGCAGGTTTTTTTTTCTACCACACGCCTCCAAAAATAATAATCTGTTGTGAAATAGAAATAACATAATCAAAAAACTTTCCAATGTCGTCTGTCGCATCGATGGTTGCAGCATTCGTCACAATGGCCGTTGTCTTCACAATAGGTGTCATGCTCCTCGGTATTGTCCGGTCCAATAGCACGGTGGCGCTCAAGAGCTCTTCCCAGCGCAAGAAAATTACCACCAAACCCACGTCGCTCGCTGCGACGACCAAGACAATGACAGAGACTGCCCCGAAGGACATCATGACGACCCTGAATGCGCTCAAGACCGATGAGCAAAGCGCCATCCTCTTCTATAGCAACGGCTGCCCCTGGTGCCGACGCTTCAAGCAAGAGACCGTCGCCAAGCTCGAGAGCGACGGGACTCTCCCCATGAACTTCATGCTCGTCGAGGCCACCAACGACCTCCGCGACGCCATCGGCCAGGACGACACGCTCAAGTCCCTCGCGACCCAGGTCAAAGGACTCCCGACGACCCTCATCATGTCGAAGCGCAACGACGGCCTCTACTTCCTTCCCATGGTCGGCTTCCTTCCGCCCGACAAATTCCTTGAGAAACTCGAGGAGGTCCAATCGAAATCCGTCAAGGCCTAACACCGCGTTTATCTCGAAAATTCTTTTTTGCCACCTCCCCAGTAAAAGCACTGACAACAAAAAAGAATGTCGTACGAATCTGTCGACCTCGAAATGCCGGCCTTCCAGGCCGGCGCTACCGTCGGAGACTTCACCCTCGAAACCGTCATGGGAACGGGCGCGTTTGCCAAGGTCTGGCGAGTAGTTCGCAATGACACCAAATACGCCCTCAAGTTCTACACCACGGATGACGACTACTCGGACCTGCCCGAGCGCGAGCTCCTCTCCTACGGGCTCGTAGGCGAACACGCAAACATCGTGAACATGCTCGAGTCCGTCGAGTACCCGTACGAGGGCAAATCCTGCAAGGCCCTACTCCTGCCCTGCGCGCAGGGAGATCTTCAGCAGTTCCTCAAAGCCCGCGGTGCCATGCCGCTACAGACGTCGAACGATGCGCTGCTCCAAGTCACCGCCGCCGTAGACCACCTCCACAAGCGCAACTTGGCGCACGGCGACATCAAACCCGAGAACATCCTCGTCTTCCTCAGCGAGGGCTCGTGGACCCTGAAGCTCACCGACTTTGACGGGCTACTCCGCTTCGACGACAACGCAAAAACCAACGACGACTGCCGCGTGACCTCCGAGTATCAAGCACCCGAGTTCATTCTAAGCGGTGAATACACACCCGCGAGCGACATCTGGGCCCTGGGCTGCCTCTACTACGAGCTGCGCACCGACCAGACCCTCTTCGCCCTCGAGGAAGAGAACGACTCCGACGACGACGAGGAGGATGATGAGGATGACGAGGATGACGAGGATGAGGACGAGTTGCAGAGCAACGTTGTGCACAATGACGAGGAAGAGAACGACTCGGAGATGAAAAGCAACGATTCTTCGGAAGACGACGACTACGACGAAGATGAAATCGAACTTCTTGCGTTGATGGTCGACATCCTCGGGCCGCTCCCCAAATACTACTCAAGAAAGCATCCCGACATTCTCACGCCGCGCGGATACGTGCGCCAGATCCGCAGCCACCGCACAGACCTCTCGAAGCTGCTCCAGGAGTCCGACCTTTCCCGGCGCGATGCTTTCAAGGCCGCCTCCATCATCCGCCCCATGTTGGCTTACATTCCCAGTCGACGTCCCAAGCCCGCGGACATCTTGACGCATCGCTCGCTCAAAGGATACTTCACCAACGCAGTTGACCGAGACCAGAAGATGAGCGAAGGCATGTCGTCAAGCCGCACGACGAGCCACAAAAAATTGTAATCAAAAAAAACTACCGGTTAGAACAAACAAGAAATCATGAGGAAAGGACGAGAGTTACGACAGATCCGCATAAAATTCACCGGCAACGTCTCTCCGCGACTGCAGAAGTTTGTTCTCGGGATCTTGAACCACAAAGACGCCGCTTGGCAAGACCCTTCGAGCACCAACCCGTTGCAATTCGTGTCCTCCTGCTCCTCGAAGGAAGAAGCACACATCTCTCTGGGCTTCTACAAAAACGATGACATTGTCACACGACTGGGCGCCGCCTTTGACGGGCTTTCGGCGGCGGCGACACGTGGGGCGCTGCCCAGAGACGTGTACATAAATTTTGAGAACTTCACCTTCCCGCCCTCGCATTTCCCGAGCAAACAAAAATATCGCGAGTATGTCATCCGCCACGAGGTCGGGCATGCCCTCGGAATGAATCACATTCCATCGTCTTCCCCGGGCCCGTGCAACGTCATGACGCCTCAGACAATTCCTCTCGACTGTGCGGCCAATTCGCAGCCGACGCACGAAGACAAAACACATCTACGACGTAATTTCTATCTCTGATTTTTCTACGTCGTCCCGTGGAGCATATTTTTCATATTTTTCCTTCCAGACTTCTCCGTGGTAGCGATAGCGATAGAACTTCCCTTCTTTCCAGTCTTCCGTGGCCGTCGTCGCTGGGAAAAATTTCTCGTGATTGAAATTTTCTTCTTGAAACTTCCGGAAACAACAGTTAGAGTGTTCTCCATATCGCCCGCAGATGACACACCAGGGCTCACCAATCTCCATCTTTGTCTTCTCGGCGTGGCAGCACGGACAAAGCGGCCAAAGATTATAGAGATTATCCTCGCCGCCATGCCTCTTCGGCACAAAGTGATCGAGCTCGCACAAAAAACTGCTACTAGCTCTCGTCTCTATAAACCGAAGGTGCTCGCGACATTTGCCGCACTTGCCACCAAAGGCCTTTACAAAGTGATTCCTCTTCCGGTAGTAGACGGGCGGTGGCATCGACCGCATCAAGACGTCAAAACTGCGTTTGAGCTTTGGGGTCGACGCCATCCCTCTTCTTTACTTTTTACTTGTTAGTTATTTATTTATTTTTTGAAGCTTCAAATGAACGAAGAACGCAAAAACGCATGCTCCCGCGGGAGAAGGAGCGGTAGTGGTGGTTCCGACTCCTGGTCCATACCGTTGCTTTCGTTGCTTTGCAACTCCTCCTCCTCCTGATACGGCTCCTCCGCCACGGTTCGGTCGAGGGATCGACCGACTACCGCGAAGAAGACTTTGATCATCGCAACCGCGAGGACCGCCATGATAGATTTGCAGACAACATTGTCCATGCTTTTCCAGGAACTTTGACTTTTTTTGAATTTTTTTTGACAGTTTCAGTCTTCTTTTTTTTCTTTGGAGGGGGGGTGGCGTGGAGGGTTAGCCTCTTTTCTGGAAGGGGGTGAGCTGAGGAAGAAAGAGTTGCGAAGCAAGCAAAGATGGAATGTCTCGCGCGTGCGACCCCTCCGAAGAGCTGCTTCACGCTCGACAACATCGCCAGTGCGATCGTGTGCGTTGTGCGACAACAGAAAGCAGTTGCGAAGCAGCACGCGACAACGCCGCGACCGCGTAGCACCACAACACCACCATCAGATCACGACCGGTGGTTCTTGCAGGTCATGCTGCTGCTGTCATCGGCGGATGCGGTGTGGCCTTCTGAGATGTTGTCCTATGAGGAGCGTCTGTTTGTCGACGTGTGCACCACGGGCTCTTCTTTGGCGTGGATCCCGCTACCCGGTGACTTGGAGGCGGACTCGACGGCTGTCAAGGCTGTCAATGCCGACGACAGTGGGAGTCGGTACTTAAAGTTACGACACCGTGGCTACTACGCGGAGACGGTGAACATCCTGCACGACAACCTCCCCCTGGGCGCGTACGAGTTCTACGGGAACAACAAAATACGCGTCACCGAGGCCTCGGGCGTCGAAATCTCTAGAGCCATGGCGCCGCTGCGAGCTCTCGCAGCGAAAGAGGTGTACAAAAAAGCGCGGTTACACGTCCGGCAGAAGCTTCGGGAAGACTCCGACTTGCGCCGGTGCATGGAGCAGTTCAAAGTTGTGCGAAGCATGTGCGTCGTCGACGGCATGGACTTTGACGCGTACCTGTCGGCTGCGTACAAAAAAGTGGTTCTTGCGCCTTCGGAAGACGATGAGTCGCAAAGCAACGTCGTACTGTCGAGTACGCCGACGACCGAGCAGGTGAAGCGTTTGTTGATGCCATATTTTAGCGGCGGCCTACATATGATCGAGAACCGCCAAGGCGAGAAGACCTCTACCGGTCTCGGATTGCGCTACGTGCTCTGCGGTGGTCATAAGTGCCCACTCCATGGGTGCGTGCACGACTCCTGTGGTAATACACAGTTTGCTCTCTGGGATGGCCGGCGTCTTCGACTCTGTTGCTTTCGCAAGACTGGTACGCGCAAGGACTTTCCAATAGAAGTGTACTCGCTCAACAAGGCAAGTCAGCACCACAAAAAAAAGTCGGCACCACAAGAAGGCAGAGCTCCTCACAATTCCGTCTCTCACTGACTTCATGTCCTCGCTGTCGTGTTGCGATAAACCGACGGCCCATGCCGACGGCAAGTGCGACAACGAGGCGCCACTGCTCCACGAGCTCGCCATGAAGGGCGAAATCGCTGCGCTGAAGCAGCAGTTGAAAGAGATGACGGAGGCAAAGGACAAGCCTTGGCACGAGAAGATCGACGCCTTCGTCGACCAGTGGTTCGAGGCGAACCAGGAGCAGGTGGATCTCGGTCGCTTCACGATCTTCGGCTACGAGTTTGACGTCTTGAGCGACAGCATCGAAAAACACATATATAAAAGAGTCTTTAAAATAATGTATTCGCTCGTCACTTCTCGACTTGATGTTGTGACATCGCATGAGGAGGTCTCAAAGGGTCAGGAGGGAAAGGAGGAAAAGGAGGAGAGTGGCGACGACGTCGTCGAGGAGTTAAAAGTCGACCTCGAGCTGTAGATCGTCGGTTAATCGCGAGGCGTCTTTGTCGCAGACACCGGCGAGGGAGTACTCGGCCACGCGCCTCTCGAAGAAGCTTGTTTTCGTAAAGCTCACAAAGCTCTGGAGCTTCATGAAAGCTAGCGGATTCTCGACGTTGTAGATGCGAGGAATGCTGAGCATGTCGCAGAGGAAGTCGGCGACGTACTTCACATACGTGCTCATCATATTTGAATCCATGTTGACGAGGGTGGAGCCCTCGGCGGCCCCAAGGGCTTCTATGACAAAGGCGATCTCGATGTCGACGGCCTCTTTGATGATGTCGTGGATGGTGGCGGTGGGGACCTTGTTGACGAGTTTGCTGTAGAGAAGGCAGGCAAACTCGCAGTGCATGGCCTCGTCCCGGGAGATGAGCGAATTCGAAAAGGTCAGCCCGGGCATCAGCCCCTTCTTCTTGATGTAGAAGATCGCGGCAAAACTTGTGCTGAAGAAGATCATTTCCACGCAGGCAAAGGCGATGAGCCGCTGGTTGAAGGACTTTTTCGAGGCGTCCATCCACTTCATGCACCAGTTGGCTTTGAGCTTGACGGAGGGATAGTGCTCGATGGCATTGAAGAGCTTTTCTTTTTTGGTCTCGTCCTTGACGTAGGCGTCGATGAGGAGGGAATACATCTCCGAGTGGATGTTTTCGATGGCCGTCTGCATGCCGTACCAGCTTCGGGCTTCGGGCAGCTGCACTTCGGACGAGAAGTTATTGACGAGGTTCTCGCCGACGATTTCGTCGGCCTGGCTGAACTGCGCGAGGACGAGTTCGAGCCAACGCTTCGTGGGTTCGTCGAGTTTCTGGAAGTCCTCGATGTCCTGCGTAAGAGTGACTTCCTCGGCCGTCCAGAAGCAGGACTCGGCACGCTTGTACATGGCCCAAATATCTTTGTCGTGGATGGGGAAGAGCGCAAAACGCCGAGGGTTGGGCGTCAGCAACGGCTCGGGTCTGTTTTTTTTACGGAGGTCGCGACGGGTTATGGTGGCAACGGTGAGAGTCTGCGACATTGTTTTTGCCTTGACAGTTGTCTCGTAACCCAGGGGTGTCTTGGGTATTGAGACAGAAAAAAAAGAAGCGGGTCCTCTGGCGGCTCAGGGCAAAAATATTCCTTCCTGAAAGGCAAGATGTTGTGAACGATGGTAAAAGTCGGAGTACGGATCACGGTCGTGGTCGTGTGTTGCGTGTGTGTCATAGCCATCGTAGTCGTCTTGTGCGGCTTCCAGAGATTTCCCGTCGTCGGCACGGCTGCTGCCGCCGCCGTCGAGTCCAACGCCATCACGGTGGTGATCCCGACGTACGATCGCGACATCAACATGGTGCGCGACACCGTACGCACCTACGAGGCCATGGACGTCGTCGACAAGGTCATTCTTCTCGAATTCACAACCGGGAAAAACCGCAGCGGCCACAAGAATGCGGTGCTGTTGCCGAACGACCTCCGTAATCGCTTCGAGCCCGAGCGCTTTCCGCTGCTGAGCGAAGCCGCCTGTCCCTACGTGTCCTCGCCCATGATGTTCATCACGGACGACGATTGCGAGATCAGCGAAGCCCTGCTGCAGTCGCTCGGCACGGAAGTCGTAAAGAGGCCCACCGCGCTCCACGGGACAGAGGGGCGCGTGCTCGACAGGAAGGGCGTCTACAATGCCGTGCACCGCCCTCGCGTGCAAGGGGGCGGCACGAAGGTCGCCGTCCTCCTCACGTGGTGCGTCCTCGCCAGGACCGATACCATGAACGTCATCGCCAAGGAGTTCCGCGAAAAGTACTTCGACGTGGCACGCCCGCTCAACGGCGAAGACATCGCCCTGTCCATGCTTGCTCGAGAGGCATATGCCCACGACTATGGCTGGCTGACGTGGTACGGTTTTCCCGTCAGCAACGAGGGCATCAACTTCAAGACCAAATCCAACTCGCTCTCGTCAAAGCCCGGCTTTGTGCAGGAACGACAAGCCATCACGTCGTCCTTCCGCTCCCTTTTGGAGGAAGCCACCGCTCCTCGTGGAAAAGCGGCGACGTAATTTTCCTCTTGCGAACAATGGTCCCCACAAAGGCGCCAACCGCCCACGTGATCGTGGCGATGGTGGTGATGGCGGCCGCTTCGCGAACCACGTCCTTTTGATCGGGGCTTATGTCTGTGTTTGTAGCAATGTCGTTGAGAGCGTAGACAAGAAACAGCAACGTAAGCGTCACGAGGAAGCCGAGGGTGTCGAGCGTGCTCAGAAAAACATAGATCGCAAGCAAAATCAGCGTGATCACAAGCCGGGCCCACGGCTTTCTCGTCCACGCATCGGCTTTCTCGTCGTTGTTAGCAAAAGCGGAGGCAAAGTATAGAAAGAAGAAGACGACGATGAATTTCCCTAACATGTACTTTTCCATAAAAGTCTTGAGGTCTTTCTGGATCAAACCTTTCGCATAACCACCGAAAGTGCCCGCCAAGTATAAGAAAAATCCCGAGAGAATCAGCTCGTTGTTTTGCGTGAACTCGTAGGAAAACCTCCGGAAACCTGTCCGCTGCCGCAGAGGCTTTTCAGTGCCAGCGCTGGTCGCCAGCAGTGTTGCTCTCAGGCTACTGCTCGTGCTTCGCTGAGGTATCGTGAGCAGAGTCGTCATGACACAGCCCTCCTCTTTCTTCCTACTCAATTTTTTTTCTCTAGTAGCCGCCGTCGTCGAAGAGGCATGCTAGCGTCAGTTGCTCGGCATTGCCTCTTCCGAGGCGCGCATACGAAAACTCGTTTTTCCCGTCGCCTGCAAAGTCCTGGAACCCGTCCTCGGACCTGCTCCTCGAGTTTGTGTTGTAGTAGACGTCGGAGAAGCTGTCTGACCAGTCGAAGGTCAACGAGGTGTCAGAAAACACTTGGTACTCGTCCCACCAACTTGCAGGGTTCTCCGCGAGACTGGCTTTCTTGAAATATCGCATTCGAATGAATGCGGTGGATGAGCCGTCGGAGCCGTCGGAGCCGTCGGAGCCGTCGGAGCCGTTGCTTTGCATGCGGAATGTCAAAAGGTAGAAGACCGTCGTCTGGAAGTCTTCGTTTGTGGATCCATCGAATTCGCTTTCATCCGGTTCCAGCGTCATCGTATCGTACGCCATGGATACGTCAGCTCCTGGTATTTGTGTGACGACGGTGAGCCCACCGGGACGCACAAGGATAAAGCGAGGTGCCCCCTCGGCATCCACGCCGGCATCAATGTACGCGAGTGCCTTTGACTCGACTTGTTCGCGCACGTTTTCATCGATTCGTGCCTCGGGGTCGTACTTGATTTTCAAAACCATGAACCATTCGCTGCTGGCATCGTTCAAGCCCCTGGGACTCTTGTTTGCGGCGAGGTCATCGGATAGAAAGACATACTTTGAATCGATATTGGGGCTCACACAGCCGGGTAACGGCGGATTCAAGGGTAAATCAGTCGTGCCAGAGTCGGCAGAGTCGGCAGAGTCGGCAGAGTCGGCAGAGTCGGCAGAGTCGGCGGAGTCGGCGGAGTCGGCGGAGTCGTCAGAGTCCACAAGTAGTGGTGTTTTCTTCTTGGGCCATGTGAAGATGACGGCAACAAGAACGATGGCCACAAGGACCAGAACACTCACGACCGAAATGATAATGATTGTTTGTTGATTCATATCGTAGTAGTTCTTGCTTTCTTGCGAAGAAAAAAGGCGTGAGCTCAATCCCCCTTGCTCCAGTGCATGACGCCGAGGGCCTCCAAGTCGTCCTCGTAGCCGGGATACTTGAAGACGATGTTGCCGCCAAGGAGGTCGCCGGGAATGATGCGATAGGTGAAGCCCCCGCCGATGGCGTGCGTGCCTCCCGCCGTGGTTCTTGCGAGGCCCGCCTCTCGCACGACGTCTTCGAAGGCCGCATTCAAGACAGGCCGACCTGCGAGGCCCGCGAGGGGCGAGATGTCGCCCGCGTAGGGCTTGTCGTCGAGGATGGCGCGGACGGCAAGTTCGAGGGCTTTGACCATGAATGGATGCCCCGGGACCGTGATGATGAGCCACTGGTGGAGGTCGTTTCTCCGCCCGACGCCCGAGACGTACTGATCGTCGGCGTCAAGGAGGGCTGCGAGGGATGTTTTGGGGACGGTGTCGACGTCGGCGTAGACGCCGCCCTCTCGGGCCATGAGTAGGAATCGGAAGAGGTCGGCGCGCATGGCGCCCTTCGAGGGGTACTTGGTGAGCAAGACTTCGTAGGCGGCGATGACGTCCGGAGGGCCGTGGTCGTAGATGTAGGCCGCGAGCTCTTCGTCGTCGTAGTAGCGGTGCTCGTACTCGGGGTTCAGGTCGATCCACGTGTGTATGGCCCGGCTCATGCGATCTGGGACGGCGCGAGACTTGTGTGTCTGGTGGATCACCGGCGGGATACGAAGTTTGTTGTTCCGAAGACATGTGGCTTCGCTAGTCGGAGCAATCGCCAGGAGCGTGCGCCGGTCCTTGAGGAGTCTTTTCCCGAGCACAAAGACAAGAATGAGAACGAGACACAAGCCCAGCACCGCCATCATCATCGTCGGTGATGTTGACAGCAGGGTAGCAAAAAAAAAAGGGGAAGCTGAGTTCACAACAAGGTCAACATTTTGGGTTGAGAGGAAGAAAGAAAGAAATGGTCTTCACGCGAGCGATGTCGGTCGCGCGAGGACTTCGGCTCCTTCGGCGTCGGCGTGCCCTCGTCACGATTCACCGGGCGCTCCAGATGAAGCCGCTGAACGACGTCGATCCTATCACGCAGGACAAGCTCCCCGAGAAGTCTTTCACGCTCGTCGCACCGGACGGTACGGTCTTTGCATTTGACCCAAAGCCGCTCTGGAACTTCTTCTGCGAAACACAAAACACAATAAATCCCATCACACGCGGTGTCCTCAATGAAACCGAGCTGAAGCGCCTCGCAAAAATGAACGACGCGACGGTTGCTGATTTGACGAGGGGACAGGCCGTTCGTTCCATGGGCGACGTTGTCGAGGATGCATTTGCGGGCATATTTCTCGGAGACGTCGGAGAGATCGTGAACGAACTGATCGACCTCTGTGCCATTGGGGTCGATGATGATTTCTTCGAGACCACCCTGGCCACAAAGATCGTAACTTTCCAGCGCCTCTATCTCGCGATGTGCTGTCGCCTGGACCCTAACGAGGTACAGAACCACGTCCTCCCGCTTCTGCCGAGGATAAGCCTCCTTATTCAGCGGGATACACCAGCCTTTGACCACGCTCGTCTCACCATGGTCTTCATGATCATGTCGCATGCGCAGCGGTGCGTCCACCGCCGTTGCGTGCAGGATGTGTCTCGGGGGAGTCAGCGCAGCCGCCGAACCTACGTCCCCGCGGCGAGGCGCGAGGACTTCCGCCGCTCGAGGCGTGCGGGATTCTGAAGTTGTTTTGACATGAGGTCACGGATAATGTGGTCCATCAACGCGTGAAAAGGGAGCTCGCCGCCGCCGACGATGCGCTTTTTGAGGTTTGAAATGACCGATTTTAGGAGGTTGAAAATCGCTGTGGGCCCAAACTTCTGCCGAGCGCGCGCGAAGGCGAGGTGCAGGGCTTTTCGGACGATGCGCAGAAAGACGGGGCGCTGTAACATTTTCCTCCACCACTCGGGGCTCAAAAGTAGCTTGCGCAAGAGCCTGGCGCGGCTTTCGGTCATTTCCCCGCCGCTAAAGGGCCACCAGCCCCTTTTTTGTGGTGTGTTGCTTCGCAACGTTTCTTTGAAACTGGGCGCGGGCGTGGGCCCGGGCGTCGGTGTGGGCTCGGGCGTCGGTGTGGGCTCGGGCGTCGTGGGCGTCGGTGTGGGCTCGGCCGTCGTGGACCTGGCCCCCAAATAATCGACTGTGCTAAATAGAGGCGTCAGTCTTGGGTCTAGCCAGTTTACAAGGTTCTTTATGATGAAGAAACCAACGGCCGCCCACGGATGAGCGGACAGAGTGGACGACCCATATTTGGCGACGAGCGCAACGGCACTTATGAGGACTCCCATGAAGGTATACCACATCGACGGTCCGCCGACTTTTTCTGCGTAGCCCACGGGCCCGGCATTCACGGCGCTGTCGCTGACGCTGCCCAAGTCGCCGGCCTCACAGCGCCTTTCGTATTCGTTGTGTGCCGCTTCATCGCCGGTCCAGAAACGATCTCTGACCTCGTCGCAGGGTATCGTTCTGATGTCATCGCTGTCGCGTCGTGTTTTGAAGGAACGATTCGGAGGTCGCCTGTCGCGTCGCACCTCGTCTCTGTCATCCCAGTCTCTGTCATCCCAGTCTCGTCTGTCATCCCAGTCTCTGTCATCCCAGTCGCGCCTCTTTCTTTGTCGAGCACGGCTTGGCAATTCATCCCTATCCCTATCACTATCACTATCGTCGTACACTCTGTAGTCGCTCACGCCGACGTCCTCTTCCGCAAAGTTGTAGACAGGCTTCCCGCGGGTTGCGGGCGCATAAGTTTCCGGAGGCCCAGTCGGTGGGTTGTTGTAGGGTGTCTGGGGCTGGCGCTTTGGACGTTCTGCTCGAAGGAGGTCTGAGAATTTGAGGGCTTCACCTGTCTCCTCGGCGTCCTCAGAGTCGCTGGGCGGTGATGGCGGGTCGAGGACTGTTTCCTTCTTTTTCTTTGCGGTTTTTTTTGTGGGTTTTCTTCTGGGCGGCGGCGGCGGCGGCGGCGACGGCGGCGATGGGTCGACGTCTTCCTGCTCGAGGACCGTTTCCTTCTTTTTCTTTGTGGGTTTTTTCGTGGGTTTTCTTCTGGGCGGCGGCGGCGGCGGCGGCGGGTCGACGTCTTCCTGCTCGAGGACCGTTTTCTTCTTTTTCTTCGTGGTTTTTTTCGTGGGCGGCGGCGGCGGTATCGCCTCGGCGACTTTGGTCTTTTTCTTCTTTGTGCTTTTCTTCCTGGGCGGTGGCTCTGGTGGAGAGCTTTCAGGATCCATCCGCTTCCGGTGGTTTGCTTTTGCGCGGATATTTTTCTCACGACTTTCTTCTTCTTGTCAGACTATCGCGGATTTCCCGCCGCCTCTCCTCGGAGATGCCAACGAGTGAGGATAAGAGCGACTGAGCCTGACCTGGCTGGACCTGCTTCTGTTCGAGAGCACTCTTAAGTGCAATGACCTTGTATATCTGTTCGAAGGTATTCTCATCGGTCGCGCGACTCGTCGCGGCGTAGAAGAGCGTGGGATAGGTCTTTAGGAATCTTTCAAGGTTCTCTGTGTCTTCCGTCAGGAGCATCACGCGAATGTTGTCGTCCGATTCCTGGGGATATTTTGAAGCTTTTGATGTGTATTTTTTATGCAAGTCGGATGTCAGTGTTCCAATTTCCTGTGCTCCCAGCGGACCCGGGGTGGCGGCGCCTGCGGAATCGGCAGTCGGGATCTCCAGGATTTTTGCGCCTTCAGCTTTTGCTCTGATCTTCATTTTCTCCCGCTCGGCGACGCAGGCCCCGGCAACGCTGAACGGGGCGTTGGTATCGACGCTGACATCAAGATCGACGCCGTGGCTCATTGTTTCTAGTAAAGAGGCGATCGCGTGGTCCTTTTGTATAAGATGATTTTTTTCATGGCGTTAAACAAACGCGGCAAAACCCATGCCAACACAGTGCACCGCAACAAATCCACCACCGGATCGCATCGGTCGGTGCTCCAAAGGCTCGACAACTGGGCGAGTGGCTGTTCCGCTGAGTGCCAACTCGACCATAAAATGTTGCTACGCAAAGACGTCGAAGAAGGTGAAGGATTATTATGCAAAGGGCCGTAAGGGCTCGAAGACAACGAAGAAAACGACAACACAAAAAGGAAAAGCAACGACAACGAAGAAGGCAGGAAGGAACAAGAAGACGTATGGCTACGATGACTATGGGTATGCGCAACTGGACGGACCAACCGGCTACGATAATAGGTATGTGCAACTGGACGGACCAACCGGCTACGAATATGAGCACGAGCTTCTCTCACCGGCACGCGCACGAACCGGCTACGAATATGAGCACGAGCTAAAGCGACCATCGGATGTTATGTCTTGGGATTTCATGAAGGACCTAAAACCGCCGCCGAAACTTACGGCAATTCAGCGGCGCCACCACGAACGGCTCAAAAGCATCTACGATGCGCAAGGCCGGGCGAGGTACAACGAGTTCAACTCCGCAAACATGGAGCGCTTTAACAGCCAAGTGCCCACTTGGCTGAACAAGCTGGAAACCAACACAGGTGTCTTCTATCAGATCATCAAGCGTCTCTCGGACGTGGCAAAAACATTCGCCGGTGCACCTCTGGCGTTGGTCTCTTTCGTACTATCCTTCTTCGTCGAGCTCTACCTGACGCTGATGGAGTTCATTCAAAGAAGTTACATGTTCAGCGGAGCCCTCGGCGACATTGCCCAAGCGTGTCTTGTCTTCATTCCTGTGATACTGTGTATCACCGCGTTAAATTCCTTCGTGGACTACATCGAGCCGTGGGCTGAAAGGGTTGTGCCCTTTTGGACAATGACCCGCAACGCCGTCAAGACGATGTACACCTTCGTATCCGTGATCACGGGCATTATCAAGATGGTATTCCGGGTGCTTGTGCCTTTCTTCAGTGTGGGGAACACATACCTCAAAGGGGGCGGCGATCCCCGCCTGCGGACCTTCCTTATAGCCATGCTGTCCAAGTTCAAGCGCACACCCTACCTCGCCCTCAACCGCATGAACAAATCCAAGTTATCCCCCGAGCAGTCCAAGGTGACAGAAAAGCTCTTCGCCACGTCCCTCAAGGCGACTCGAATAAGCATGGCATTCATCTTGCAAACTTTCGGAAAAGAAATATCTCTCTGATAGTATAACGAAGAAAACATGCCTCCTCAACCCCGACGGAATACGATGGCCCAACCCCGGCAAAGTGTGTCCCTGAGCGCGGGCGAGGACTCGACGCCGAGAATTCACTATGCGATTTCGCAGAAAAAAAATTCACAAGAAGTCACCGTGAAGATATACACGCTCGGTTTTGTCGCGCGCGATTTCCGCGTCGCCATGGTCGAGGATAATCCGAATACGCCACAGATCAAACTGCAGTTCCTCGAAAGCCTAAATCCCTCGTGGTCCTCGGTACCGGCTACGACCGACCCGTCAGTACCACCGGAGTCGCCGGAGTCGGAATCGTTGTCCTCCTCGGACTCGATGTCCTCCTCGGAATCGTCGTCTTCGCCAACAGTGTCAATGCCATATTTATCGCAGGGGACAGTCACAATTAAGAGCGTCTGGCCCGGGAGACGCATCATCTTCATCCAGGCAATCCCGGCCACCGGCCTTGCGCCAATCACAGAGATCGCCCACTTTACGGTGCGTTGGGCGTTTCTGTATTCGTGGGAAGCCTATCTCATCCTTTCCGTGTCTATCATCGTCTTTGTCGCACTGGTGGCGCTCGGCTTCTGGGGCGCAACGCGCGTGAATGATGCCAACCAGAAAGTAGCGGCATATGTCTGCGCCATCCTCGGGGCTTTCCCGCCATTCGTCTTACTGGAAGCCGTGCCGATCGTGTTAGGTTTTAGCAGCGGCGGGTCGGCGTGATTCGTTGAGCGAGCGATTTTTTTTTCTCACGCTAGTCGGAGGAAGACGGGACGTAGATGTCCCCATCGATGTTCCAGCCCTTCTCGATCAAGAAGTTTCTCGCGGCCACGGCGCTCTCGTCGTATGTGACGGTCCGCGCGGGTGCGTCGCCTCCGTACATGTTTGTCATGATTACGGTCCCGCCCTCTAGGGGCGGCGATCCCGTCTCCGCGACGTGGGCGGCCCAGCCTACGAGCGTCGCAGAGTAGTTGGCGGTGGAAAGCAATGGAGTTTGCCCAAAAATCCGTAGAAGGGTGGTGAGATTCGGCCCGAACTTCCAGGAGCCGAGGTTCTGGTTAAAGTTGATAGCTCCGTCGAACATGCGCGGGAGAGTGACGCCAGAGCTCACATCCCAATTCGAGATATCCTGATTGAACTGAGTGCATTGGAAGAAGAGTGCGTGGAAATTGGTGACATTGCTCACATCCCACTTTCGCAGGTCGATGCCGTCAAAGGTACCGCGGTAGTTGTTGAATACGAAATCAAGGGTTGTGACGTTGCTGATATTCCAATTCTCGAGGGACGCCGGGAGATTTGCACATCGATGAAAGGCTTTCGACAGCGATGTTTCCGGGCGGATAAACGGCGTGTCATCGACGCCAACGCTGAAGAAACCCTTGTAGCCGAGGAACTGGTTGCCGCCTTCTTTGCGGAACGGGAAGCCTCCAAAAGAAGAGATGTCCGTGTCGTCGTTCTCGATGTTCGCAACATACACATTCCAGGCGGGCAGGTCGAGTCCGCCGGTGGTATCGTTCGTATACATGGTGAGGCGATAGGGAACGCCTGCCATGAGAGACACCTCTGTCGTCGGAACGCCCAGGCCGTAGGCCTCGGAATCTCCGATGTCTCCGATTTCCGGGACGAGGCTCTTAGCGGGAACGATTGATTCGCCCGTAGTCGCGTTCTCGATGTCGTAGTAGACTTTCGTGCTGTCGATCATGTTTGAAATGGGCAAGGAGCTCGTCGTGATGTCCGATGTCGGCGTCATGGTCATGACATAGGGGCCCCGGAGAGGTGGTGGGGAGAAGTCCGACCCCTCCGAGTCCACCTCCGAGTCCGGTGGGGGAGGAATCCACGAAAAGTTGCTTCCCTTGGACTTTCGCGTGAGGGCGAGTGACAAAACCACGGCGATGATGGCGACGAGGACCACACTCGCGATAGCGATCGAAACGATGAGAAATTTCATGTTGGGAAGGTTTCTTACCCTATTTCGGCACAAAAAAAATCGTACGCCTTGGGAAAAGAGGATGAGGTACTACGACGCCGCGAAGTGTACCCACCACGAGCCCGAGAAGAAGGAATACGACTTTGGGTTTGGGGTCGTTGAAACGGAGCAAATTCAGATCTGCGAAAATGATGGCGAGCCCGTGGCGGATGTCTCACTGCTACGCGAGGGAGAGTGTTTCCATGATTCCTACACGCGCAAGGAGCTGTTGCATTATCTCGGCGATGCAACTTTGAAGGAGAGGTTCGGTCGGAGCGACGGCCTTCCTTTAGGAGAAAACCCCGAAGCTCGCGCCTGCGGAGCCGGGACATTTGCACAAGCGCGTCTCCCGGGGACGGTCATAGGCCACTCCTGGGCACACCCCGAGATCCGCTTCCCGCCGACACACGACGAAACCGGGGTCTACACAACTCCCGAAGCGACGTCGATCGCTTCCGCTTGGGGTGCGACGAACTTCACTCTTACCCGCGGCAATGGTGATGTGCGAGTGAATGAGATGACAAGATTAGGCACTGGCGATCTCAAATGCTACAAAGTCCCCGTCGAAGGGTCTTGCGGTGATATTGATTGGAGTCTGGGAGGGCCGCCGATCGGTGCATGGCACAAGGTAGAACACTGTGTCTCGCAGGTGGAATGTCCGGGTGCGAAGACGCGGTTGGACGGGACGACGCTCTACGACGAGGACGAGAGGAGTTTTGAACTCTGGGAGGAGGGGAGTACACACGTCGTCAAGAACGTCAGTTTGAACGATGCGGCGCGGGCGGTGAACATCACGTATGGTTTCTGCAATGCCATGCCGGAGACGGAGATCTTGGCGGTGACACCCTTTGACCGCAAGTCGACGACGCAGCACGACAATGTCTATTCGTTTTGATGCCAGTCGTCGTCCGAGCCGGACTCCGAGCCAGAGTCCGAGCCAGAGTCCGAGCCGGAGTCCGGGCCGTATTCAAGATCAGGGTAGGGAACGGGTTCAAAACTGGTAGGGCAAGTGTGGCAGTAGCTTTGGAGCTTCCTGATCACACCCACAACAACCTTCTCCAAAAGTTGTAGTCGTCTCCAAATCTCTTGTTCACGTAGCGATTGGCCATCCCCCGGGAATACGGTCTCAGCGAGCTTGTGGTACATGAGTGGTCTTGTTTGACCCATGGCCGTCCCGTGCGGCAAAACGACACCTACGTGAGTGTTGTTGTTTGTGTTGTTACGTCCGACCCGAACGCCGTATCTGAGTAACAGACCGTAGAAAAACTACAGTCGTTA
>Ga0307978_1000987_pt1 | contig 22310 bp, 11 predicted proteins | sample OrgLakmetage1056_FD_203151 | JGI IMG/M metagenome (GOLD analysis project Ga0307978, IMG submission 203151) | Saline water microbial communities from Organic Lake, Antarctica - #1056 | ecosystem: Environmental > Aquatic > Non-marine Saline and Alkaline > Saline | place: Antarctica: Organic Lake...
GTAGTAAGTGTTCAGAACATCAACGCACGTTTTAGACTACATTAGAGTTCTGTAGTTCTTTGGTGTCAACTGTCAACGTAACGACCTCAGGCCTTGGGATTCGGACATCCGGCAAATGCAGATTGGACTCTATCAATTGTATACTAAATGTCACTATTATTGGGGTGGCCAGCGTCAGCAGCAGTGATGGTACCGGTAAGACGTGTACAGGCGTCCTCACTTTGCGCGGCGTGATTCATTCCATTCAAAGAGGGCAATTAAAAATTATACCGTACAGTATACCTCTTGTACCAGATCCGACCGATCCAAACCGATCCAACCCAACAATGGCTACGTCCAATGACAAGGACCGAAGGAACGATACGGTTCGCGGCTTCGCTGATCTCTTGGCCGCCGAGGGAAAGGAGAACTTCCAACATACCGACAAGCGCCTCATCAAGGCTTCGCTCGTGACCATTGCCTTGTGGGCGTTCTTTACGGGGTCGTCGCTGCTCTTTGCGCCTCCTGAAAGCTTCACCATGATCTCTGGGACGGAATACAATGTGTGCGCTCTCGCTTTTGTGGTTCTCTTGCTGGCCAACATTTCCCGCTTCCTACCGTGTATATACCGCGACAGGGTCGTGTATAAGGACAATACGAACTTTCTTTCAAGTGGATTCATGGTGGCCGCCCTCACTGTACAGGGTATCGCCATGATTGCCAACGGTACCATGGCGTTCTTCCCAACACCGGTTCTTATCGACCCTATTACCTCGGCTCGAGTCCATCTCGTTCGATGGAGTGAATGGGCTCCCCTCGCCTTTCTCCTGACCTTTCTGAGCGAAGAGATTGACGTTCCAACGCCTGTGAATCGTCGGATTAGTCTCATGCATTCCATTGTCCAAGGAGTGTGCGTCATGTCTGGGTTTGTCTTTCCTTTTGTGACGAACCCAATCATTTGGTGGTCCTTGGCGGCGGTGGCGGTTGGCATGTTTAGTATGCTCTTTGTTCGTATCCACCAAAAGAGGGGTCGACTCGCCGTTGTCCGGGCCGATATTGGCAATCCCGAGTCGGAACTCACCGCTGATCGCCTCGAACGTTTCAATCGAGTCCGTCTGAGTGTGCGCTCACTGGAGGAGTGTGCCGTGATATGGACGCTCCTCGTGGTACTGCACTTTTTCGCTGCCTTTGCGCCTCGCTTCGTGGAGAAGGGTCATATATTGGATACTCCGGCTCTCCCCATGATTGCCGAGTCTTTCTGCGAAGTTGTCTCGAAGTACTTGCACATCCTTGTTGTCGAAAGCGTCTTTACGGCTTTTAATGAAAAGACTCGCAGCGGTCGTCTACTCGAGCAGCTTCGACGCATGATGACTGTCGTATGGGAACGGTCTTCCGATACCATTTGCATTTCGATCGAAGGATCGAATCGTCGTACGTGTATGGTCAGCCCTACCTTCTTCAAGCTCGCCTTGGGTGAAAAAGGAGACGAGTACTGGTCGACACAAGGTGGGTCTACCGAACCTGTAGCTCTCGTTTTTGAAACGCCCATCAAGTCACTCGAAAGCCAACCCGCTCGAGTGTATTGCATCAGATTGCTTGATGAGAAAAAATTCGGATCCGTTTTGGAAACTATCGAGCCTCTCCCGGTACCTCCAGCTCTCCAAGAGAGTATCGCCTCTTTCGCCGAGCTTATCGAAAAGGTCTGGAGTAGCGACACGCCGACACCGACCTGCGTCATGCACGATTTCGTTCGGAGCCAGGTCGATACAACAGCCGACATTGAAATCAGTGGCAAGAAGAAAGGAAAGAAGTCCAAAAAGCGAAGTTCAGTTGTGTCTCGTTGCGAGGCCACTGTCAGTCGAGTCGAGTCTGGTGCTATAGTGATCGTGCTTCGCGACATCTCCGAGCGTGTCAAGCGCTTCGAAGCTGAAAAGAAGCTGGCCATTGAAAGCACGCAACGCGAGAAAGACTCCCAGACGAATCGCTTCACTCGGCACGAAGTCAAGAATGGCTTATTGTCGGCAATTGGTCTTTGCGATACAATGAAAGACATTGAGAAAACCAAGACTGCAAGCAAGTTGGAAGATCCAGCTGCTTACGACGTTGTCCAGGAGATTCTTAAAAGCCAGTCAGCGGTTGCGGATCAGTGCATGCGAGATTTAGAATACACCCTGCAAGAAGTCCTTGACACTGTAGTGTCGGAGGCTTTGTCACGCGACGTCATGCACGAAGTGTAAGTCTAGACTACTCGAGACGGTGGCGTAGCGGTGCACCTACCAAACCAAACCGTTGGACGAAATAACCCGAACTCACTATATTTGCGTGCTGGCTTGGCTTTCATTCGTCGTTACAGGTACGCACCTCGGGAAGAGCAAGTAGATATTTCTGCCGTTTTGAAAGGCACTCGAAGTGATAGAGACAGGTTCCCAGTGGTGAGTCGACCAGACCCCCTCCCGAACTTGATGGTGGATCCGCAGCTCCTGCGGCACATTCACCGCAATGTCCTTTCCAATGCCTGCAAGTATGGTCAACGTGGAAGTGTCGTCTCAACCGAAGTGAACTACGACGTCTTGAGAAAGATGGTGCGTATACATGTGGTCAACGCACCTGGTGAATATCATGAGAAACTAGTCGAAATGGGCAAGGCCGCCACGGAAGCGGTGTTTCTTTCGGGACATCGACTGCACGACAAGCTTGGCGTGTCGGGTAGCCAGGATGATCGCGAGGTCTCGTACTCGTCTGGTGACGGTGCTTGGCTGATTCATAAGTGTGCCAAGATGCTCGGAGGCGATTGTGATATCGAATTCAAAGAAGAACGCACTGTCTTTAATCTGGCTTTTCCGGCAGAGCCGTATATTGGGAGCTTGTCGGGATCATCGTGCAGCAACACATCCTTTGTGATGCCGGCGTCCACGTGGGGTATTGCAATTGACGACTCCAAGGTCCAGCGAAAGCTCATGGGTCACATGCTGGGACTCCTGGGTATTGCGAAAGACAAGTGCGTCATTCTGGGAGCAGACGCTGACGAGGTACTTGGCTTTAATATCAAGGTCAAGAGTCTCATAGAGGAGCATACCGACTCCAAGTTTCTCATTATTGTCGACGAGAACCTTGACATTAAGGAAGAGTCGACGCACCAACGGACCATTTCGGGCTCTCTCTGCGTCGAAAGGCTTCGCAACGAGCTGAATCCCGCCGACGAAGCACGCATTCTAACGCTGGTACGAAGCGCTAATGACTCGAGCAAGGATTTAGCTATCTACAACAGTCGAGCACACGGCTTTCTTCTGAAGGCACCCATTCGGAAAAGCCACGCGATGGAAATGATTGCTCCATTCTGGAACGAGCGCTTCTCTGCCTCAGACAAAGCGCAGTCGCCACAACAAGAGACTTTAGTTCACAAGTCGACGATTACTAGCACTACCGACAGTCTCAGCGGATCGGATGGCGAACTCACTCGTCACCTTTCAGTAATGACAACTAGCACTGACTACTTGATGCAGAGTGTGGACGACCTAGACGAGCTGTTGCTCAAGAAGGACGAGACTACTCCAATCGCGTGGCCGTCCGTTTGCGACAAGTTGCACATTCTGAAGGGCGACATGATGACCTTGAGCAGTAGCAACAACCCTCGGGTGGTAGCTGTTTTGGAGGCGATTGAAGCCTTGCTGCGTGCCGTGTCGCCGCCATTGGACGTGCGGGGCCGCTGGAAGTTGATCCGCGCGCTGATTGTGTCGTTGCTGTAGTAGTATAGTATGAGGATTATTGTTCACTTGGTGTTGTATATATTTTGGATGCCAAAGGATACGCCTGTATGATCTTTTGACATTATTGAATATATGTACCACCTTTAGCATGTTTGAAGTTACATATCTTACTCGTAGCAAAACTACTGTAGATAGAGACTCTAGCTAGACTAGCAGACGCCTTCCAACTCGGCCGTAATGCGTCGTCCTTTCCTACAAGAAACACTATCGGTATGACTATATCTCCTTTTCGTCATTGACTTCGCTTTTTGGTATTCGGAATGAATCGGAAAACGAAACCCGCAAGAGTCGACCCGCTCGCTTTTTCGAAAGAAGATCTTTCATTAAAAATCAGCTTGGGCGGGAATATTATCAAGGGACATGGGATCGTCTAAGTATATCAAAGAATCAACGAGCTCGGGACTCGGGAACGATTAGCTAAGAGAGGCTTATAGAATCCCAATCTGGACTATTTAGAAACAAACATCGAAACCACGTGGTGCCTCACATTTTCCCACATATCTCCATCGGATGCCGTCTCCAAACGTCGGATGCGTAATCGTCAAGAAGCAGATAGAAGCAAGGGCAACGAGACACCGACCCGCCAGCATAGACTACTAGACTAGTTGAGAAGGCATTGCGAAGACGATCGAGAGCGAAAGGAAACCAGTAAAATTGAAAGTTCTGTTTTCTTGTGCCTTGACATCGATTTAAAGCAACCATTAGTAACGAGCTCAAGACTAACCACGAACCACGAACCACTGTAAGACTCCGTTGCTCACTACTCCTTGCACTACGGTATACCCTTTAGCAGTACATCATGGTACTTCATCACGTTCCCATGTTCTTCTACTCATGGCTGCGTCATTCCATCCAGGACGACTTGGAAGGCACTACGACAATGGACGATGCAGACATGGCGGCTTACCGGGCCGCCACGCAACGAACGGCGGCCATGAAGCTACAGCAACAACGGCAACAACAGCAACAGCGCAATAAGACGCTACTATCCACCAAAGAGGACGACATTTCGTCGACCCAAGACGAATCCGATATTAGTAGCTCCACCTTTTGGCGGCGTGTTGTTGCACAAACAGACGATAAAGGTGAGGATAAGGACGATGATGACGAACAAGAAGACCCCGTCGAGGTTGACTCTGTTCTCCCACTTGTGCCCTTTGTCTCGCTCAATATTCGCATGGAGTATTCCGAAAACTCGGAAGATTGTGGCGACGATGATAATTCCTTCAACATTACCGCTCTGTTGCAAAAGCAAGAGGAACAAGAGCTCTTTTATGGCAACATGCGGCAGTGCGTGATTGGAACAGAGACTATCGCGGCAGCGGGGGAACTTCCCGACACGGACGAGTTGCAAGATGCATTGTTGGAACTACAAGACAACCAAGTAGATCCTGTGTCAGTTCATCCCAGTGACTCTAGGTAATTCCAAATTTACTGTGCTTCGGCGATTTGCTTGGTTTTGTCCCCCTTAGCGTTTTTATCAGGAGAAAGGTAAATGCTTAATGCTGAGGCCTTAAACTTTTGAACTGAAGACAGCTGGTCACCCAGCCAGCAATGTGTTTCCTCCAAATACCTGCAACTCCTAATTCTTGCGGTACTCTAGCTACCCTTGAGTCTCCATTGACAACGACTTTCTCCCGTCCGTATTGTCCTCAGCCGTGCACGCAACCATACCCTCCTTGATCATCGATGATCCCTTTTGGAATCTTATATAAAGGGACTTCCGAAGAGAACTGCGGTAATCAAGCAGAGCGACTTGCACGGTAAGCAAGTCGAGAGTACTTAAACTTCAAAGCGTTGCGATGGCTTCTGAGCTTTACGCAGTGTTCGTCAAAAGCAATAATGATCCAAGATCGCCCTTGAGCAAATTTGGTCCAAACGCGAACGAGTCATCTTGCTGACAATCGTTTGCCGCATTCCGATCTGAGAAATGGACCGATGATAAGTGGAGCGAGCGCGCGCCCGCCGTACTCGCCCCACACCAAAAACCCCGCCGTCCTTGTCTTGAGTCCGCCAGTGCGAGGGTTTGTCCACGCTCCCTGATCGCCACCGACTGAACTTTAGAGTGTGAGAAGTACGAGTACAGTACGTAGTGTAAGGAAAATGTCGTTGAGGTTGAAGCTTGATCATGATGTCCCGTTTAAGTATAAAAAACAAAAAACTAAGTTTGGGCCATCTAACTTTATATTTTTAGCTACCGTTTAGAGCAGCTACAGCCTACGTTCCATTCAAATCCAGCAAGTGCTGAATGTCCGGTCACGATCATCGGAGAACGCCTTCGTGCGTCAGAACAATCGCATGTTCCTTGTTGAATCGATGGCTCCCCGCCCGGTTGTTGTTGTGCGTGTGTGTCTGTGGTGGTGCAGGTAAAATAGCAGGCGGTAGTATCACCGTATCACTTTCCACGAGCGATATTCCATTCACATAATAAGGCAACTGCAACCTCTTACGACGTATACTGTACAGTATACCTCTTGTACCAGATCCGACCGATCCAAACCGATCCAACCCAACAATGGCTACGTCCAATGACAAGGACCGAAGGAACGATACGGTTCGCGGCTTCGCTGATCTCTTGGCCGCCGAGGGAAAGGAGAACTTCCAACATACCGACAAGCGCCTCATCAAGGCTTCGCTCGTGACCATTGCCTTGTGGGCGTTCTTTACGGGGTCGTCGCTGCTCTTTGCGCCTCCTGAAAGCTTCACCATGATCTCTGGGACGGAATACAATGTGTGCGCTCTCGCTTTTGTGGTTCTCTTGCTGGCCAACATTTCCCGCTTCCTACCGTGTATATACCGCGACAGGGTCGTGTATAAGGACAATACGAACTTTCTTTCAAGTGGATTCATGGTGGCCGCCCTCACTGTACAGGGTATCGCCATGATTGCCAACGGTACCATGGCGTTCTTCCCAACACCGGTTCTTATCGACCCTATTACCTCGGCTCGAGTCCATCTCGTTCGATGGAGTGAATGGGCTCCCCTCGCCTTTCTCCTGACCTTTCTGAGCGAAGAGATTGACGTTCCAACGCCTGTGAATCGTCGGATTAGTCTCATGCATTCCATTGTCCAAGGAGTGTGCGTCATGTCTGGGTTTGTCTTTCCTTTTGTGACGAACCCAATCATTTGGTGGTCCTTGGCGGCGGTGGCGGTTGGCATGTTTAGTATGCTCTTTGTTCGTATCCACCAAAAGAGGGGTCGACTCGCCGTTGTCCGGGCCGATATTGGCAATCCCGAGTCGGAACTCACCGCTGATCGCCTCGAACGTTTCAATCGAGTCCGTCTGAGTGTGCGCTCACTGGAGGAGTGTGCCGTGATATGGACGCTCCTCGTGGTACTGCACTTTTTCGCTGCCTTTGCGCCTCGCTTCGTGGAGAAGGGTCATATATTGGATACTCCGGCTCTCCCCATGATTGCCGAGTCTTTCTGCGAAGTTGTCTCGAAGTACTTGCACATCCTTGTTGTCGAAAGCGTCTTTACGGCTTTTAATGAAAAGACTCGCAGCGGTCGTCTACTCGAGCAGCTTCGACGCATGATGACTGTCGTATGGGAACGGTCTTCCGATACCATTTGCATTTCGATCGAAGGATCGAATCGTCGTACGTGTATGGTCAGCCCTACCTTCTTCAAGCTCGCCTTGGGTGAAAAAGGAGACGAGTACTGGTCGACACAAGGTGGGTCTACCGAACCTGTAGCTCTCGTTTTTGAAACGCCCATCAAGTCACTCGAAAGCCAACCCGCTCGAGTGTATTGCATCAGATTGCTTGATGAGAAAAAATTCGGATCCGTTTTGGAAACTATCGAGCCTCTCCCGGTACCTCCAGCTCTCCAAGAGAGTATCGCCTCTTTCGCCGAGCTTATCGAAAAGGTCTGGAGTAGCGACACGCCGACACCGACCTGCGTCATGCACGATTTCGTTCGGAGCCAGGTCGATACAACAGCCGACATTGAAATCAGTGGCAAGAAGAAAGGAAAGAAGTCCAAAAAGCGAAGTTCAGTTGTGTCTCGTTGCGAGGCCACTGTCAGTCGAGTCGAGTCTGGTGCTATAGTGATCGTGCTTCGCGACATCTCCGAGCGTGTCAAGCGCTTCGAAGCTGAAAAGAAGCTGGCCATTGAAAGCACGCAACGCGAGAAAGACTCCCAGACGAATCGCTTCACTCGGCACGAAGTCAAGAATGGCTTATTGTCGGCAATTGGTCTTTGCGATACAATGAAAGACATTGAGAAAACCAAGACTGCAAGCAAGTTGGAAGATCCAGCTGCTTACGACGTTGTCCAGGAGATTCTTAAAAGCCAGTCAGCGGTTGCGGATCAGTGCATGCGAGATTTAGAATACACCCTGCAAGAAGTCCTTGACACTGTAGTGTCGGAGGCTTTGTCACGCGACGTCATGCACGAAGTGTAAGTCTAGACTACTCGAGACGGTGGCGTAGCGGTGCACCTACCAAACCAAACCGTTGGACGAAATAACCCGAACTCACTATATTTGCGTGCTGGCTTGGCTTTCATTCGTCGTTACAGGTACGCACCTCGGGAAGAGCAAGTAGATATTTCTGCCGTTTTGAAAGGCACTCGAAGTGATAGAGACAGGTTCCCAGTGGTGAGTCGACCAGACCCCCTCCCGAACTTGATGGTGGATCCGCAGCTCCTGCGGCACATTCACCGCAATGTCCTTTCCAATGCCTGCAAGTATGGTCAACGTGGAAGTGTCGTCTCAACCGAAGTGAACTACGACGTCTTGAGAAAGATGGTGCGTATACATGTGGTCAACGCACCTGGTGAATATCATGAGAAACTAGTCGAAATGGGCAAGGCCGCCACGGAAGCGGTGTTTCTTTCGGGACATCGACTGCACGACAAGCTTGGCGTGTCGGGTAGCCAGGATGATCGCGAGGTCTCGTACTCGTCTGGTGACGGTGCTTGGCTGATTCATAAGTGTGCCAAGATGCTCGGAGGCGATTGTGATATCGAATTCAAAGAAGAACGCACTGTCTTTAATCTGGCTTTTCCGGCAGAGCCGTATATTGGGAGCTTGTCGGGATCATCGTGCAGCAACACATCCTTTGTGATGCCGGCGTCCACGTGGGGTATTGCAATTGACGACTCCAAGGTCCAGCGAAAGCTCATGGGTCACATGCTGGGACTCCTGGGTATTGCGAAAGACAAGTGCGTCATTCTGGGAGCAGACGCTGACGAGGTACTTGGCTTTAATATCAAGGTCAAGAGTCTCATAGAGGAGCATACCGACTCCAAGTTTCTCATTATTGTCGACGAGAACCTTGACATTAAGGAAGAGTCGACGCACCAACGGACCATTTCGGGCTCTCTCTGCGTCGAAAGGCTTCGCAACGAGCTGAATCCCGCCGACGAAGCACGCATTCTAACGCTGGTACGAAGCGCTAATGACTCGAGCAAGGATTTAGCTATCTACAACAGTCGAGCACACGGCTTTCTTCTGAAGGCACCCATTCGGAAAAGCCACGCGATGGAAATGATTGCTCCATTCTGGAACGAGCGCTTCTCTGCCTCAGACAAAGCGCAGTCGCCACAACAAGAGACTTTAGTTCACAAGTCGACGATTACTAGCACTACCGACAGTCTCAGCGGATCGGATGGCGAACTCACTCGTCACCTTTCAGTAATGACAACTAGCACTGACTACTTGATGCAGAGTGTGGACGACCTAGACGAGCTGTTGCTCAAGAAGGACGAGACTACTCCAATCGCGTGGCCGTCCGTTTGCGACAAGTTGCACATTCTGAAGGGCGACATGATGACCTTGAGCAGTAGCAACAACCCTCGGGTGGTAGCTGTTTTGGAGGCGATTGAAGCCTTGCTGCGTGCCGTGTCGCCGCCATTGGACGTGCGGGGCCGCTGGAAGTTGATCCGCGCGCTGATTGTGTCGTTGCTGTAGTAGTATAGTATGAGGATTATTGTTCACTTGGTGTTGTATATATTTTGGATGCCAAAGGATACGCCTGTATGATCTTTTGACATTATTGAATATATGTACCACCTTTAGCATGTTTGAAGTTACATATCTTACTCGTAGCAAAACTACTGTAGATAGAGACTCTAGCTAGACTAGCAGACGCCTTCCAACTCGGCCGTAATGCGTCGTCCTTTCCTACAAGAAACACTATCGGTATGACTATATCTCCTTTTCGTCATTGACTTCGCTTTTTGGTATTCGGAATGAATCGGAAAACGAAACCCGCAAGAGTCGACCCGCTCGCTTTTTCGAAAGAAGATCTTTCATTAAAAATCAGCTTGGGCGGGAATATTATCAAGGGACATGGGATCGTCTAAGTATATCAAAGAATCAACGAGCTCGGGACTCGGGAACGATTAGCTAAGAGAGGCTTATAGAATCCCAATCTGGACTATTTAGAAACAAACATCGAAACCACGTGGTGCCTCACATTTTCCCACATATCTCCATCGGATGCCGTCTCCAAACGTCGGATGCGTAATCGTCAAGAAGCAGATAGAAGCAAGGGCAACGAGACACCGACCCGCCAGCATAGACTACTAGACTAGTTGAGAAGGCATTGCGAAGACGATCGAGAGCGAAAGGAAACCAGTAAAATTGAAAGTTCTGTTTTCTTGTGCCTTGACATCGATTTAAAGCAACCATTAGTAACGAGCTCAAGACTAACCACGAACCACGAACCACTGTAAGACTCCGTTGCTCACTACTCCTTGCACTACGGTATACCCTTTAGCAGTACATCATGGTACTTCATCACGTTCCCATGTTCTTCTACTCATGGCTGCGTCATTCCATCCAGGACGACTTGGAAGGCACTACGACAATGGACGATGCAGACATGGCGGCTTACCGGGCCGCCACGCAACGAACGGCGGCCATGAAGCTACAGCAACAACGGCAACAACAGCAACAGCGCAATAAGACGCTACTATCCACCAAAGAGGACGACATTTCGTCGACCCAAGACGAATCCGATATTAGTAGCTCCACCTTTTGGCGGCGTGTTGTTGCACAAACAGACGATAAAGGTGAGGATAAGGACGATGATGACGAACAAGAAGACCCCGTCGAGGTTGACTCTGTTCTCCCACTTGTGCCCTTTGTCTCGCTCAATATTCGCATGGAGTATTCCGAAAACTCGGAAGATTGTGGCGACGATGATAATTCCTTCAACATTACCGCTCTGTTGCAAAAGCAAGAGGAACAAGAGCTCTTTTATGGCAACATGCGGCAGTGCGTGATTGGAACAGAGACTATCGCGGCAGCGGGGGAACTTCCCGACACGGACGAGTTGCAAGATGCATTGTTGGAACTACAAGACAACCAAGAAGATGCGCTGCTCGAAACCAGTAGTCGAACAGAGGATGATGATGATGATGACGATGACGGCGAACCGCTCGGGAGCGGACCCGTCGAAGGGCCCTCAATTGTGCATCTTTCACCCCGAACGCCCGTCCCCAAGATGATTTCATTTGATTGCTTTGAAACCATTCCAACAACGACGACTGGATCCTCCAACGAGGACGAGGACACAAAAGACGACAACATCCAAAATGACGAATGCAACTCCTTGATGCTCGATCCAGTCGATCTATTGGTGCACGGCGCTATTGAAAACAAAACCTTGGCAGCCTCGGCCGAAAAGCTTCACCAACTGCTGCAGCAGCACTTGCTGCACGGCACCGAAGTCCACGAATCGGCCGTGGCGGTCATTCGCGCTGCACCCGAAACGTGCCAAGTACGGTACCATCCACCCGGCTTTCAGGGCGCAGTCCTACCGTTGAGTTACTTTTGCGCCACTGGACACTTGTTGAACATTCAGACGGCCTACCATGCCTTCCCGGAAGCCATTGGACAAGAAGATCCGTGGGTCGGAACCCCCTTGCATTATGCTTGTTATCATAATGCGGGTTTCGACGTAGTGGAATTCTTGATGCAAAAATTCCCCGAGGCTGTTCGGGTCACCAATTACGCGCACCGCACGTGTTTGCACATGGCGTGCATGTCCGACACTATCTGTCGAGCGACACTGATGGCACTGCTCGATCGCTATCCCACCGCGGCGCAATTGGCCGACCAAGATGGCTACACGCCCTTTCACTTGGCGTGTTGGCACGGCGCCAGTATGGAACTCTTGCTGCTCTTGATTCAAACGTCGCCGTCCGTTGTGCGCATGAGTACACGGTCGCTACAAAAGCCACTGCACGTTGCCAGTTTGCACGCGCCCGTCATAGCAACGGTCCTTTTGCTGTTGCGACGTGATCCAACGTCAGCCCGTGCCACGGACGAGTACTTCAATACGGCCTTGCACTGTGCCGCGACGGGCATGCTGGCGTCCGTGGAAGTGTTGCAAGTATTGGTGCAGGCGCATCCAGGGGCCGTCTTTTTGACGAATGATTTCGACGAAACACCGTACGATATTGCCAAGCGACAAGGTGCAGTGGAGGAGGTCTTGCAGCTCCTGAAACCCTAGCTAGCTAGCTAGCCTAACTGCGGTTTATAGCGAGACGGGGTGGTTTGGTTTCTGCTGGCTTCGAAAGCAGGAGTAGACTAACTGCTCAATGATACTTCTTCGCGTTCTGGTGCCTAGTTTATACTGTACGTACGGTATTGATACGTATGACATTTGCTTACCGCACGCGCCCGGGTGTGGCGAGGTGCGAGTGATTCAATACACACGTGGAACGCTTACAACGATTCCACCATTGCATACATGACAATACATGACAAGAACTTACTAGTACGTTGGTAAGATGCTAAAGCAGTCAGTCAACAAGATTGTAATCAACTTTGTGGTGAAACTCGTTCTGACGAGTTCCAGCTATATTTAACGTAGAGAATGACCTCAAGGATGACCTCTAGCCCTCTAGCCGACCATGGACAATTCGTTCCCTCCCAGTCTTCAAAATGTAACATTCAACATATACCTCGCCTCCATTCAATAAAACATGCAACAACCAACCCATATCCGTGAAAACTCCGCGGAGAAACAAATACGGGAGACTTCCTTAACCTGGAACGCCCATGCAAACCAAGAAAATGCCACTTGCGACTGCAAGCGTTGGAGCCTTGGACCTGGCCAACTCATGTCGGCTCCTTCTACCGTTTAGTTTGGTAGGTAATACACTGCAGGAGGTGGTATCTTCTTTCAGGAGACAACTGCTTGGTGAAAAGATCAGCCAAGTTGTAGTCTGTGTGCACCTTGCCGATCGCGGTCGTTCCCGCTGCAACGGCCTCACTCACGCGATGGTAGCAAATCGCATTGTGCTTCTTGGTCAGAGTTGGCGTAGGGATTGATGAATTACTGATGACGGCACCGTTGTCACCATAAACCCTTGTAGGACCATCGATTGGAATGCCAAACATCCGCAATTTCTAACGCAAAGCTTCAATCAGTTCCGTTGCCTGTCGCATTGCAACGAATTCACTGCCAAACGTAGACGTCTCAACAGTGTTCTGCCTCTTTGAGTACCAAACAATTGGAGACTTCATGACAAAAATAAGGATCCCTGTTTGGGACCTGCGAGTGACAAGATTACCGGCATGGTTAGCATCAACAAAACAAGTAGTATTTACCGGATTGCCACGAGGCTTGGGCATCTTTGGAGGTATCGCCTCCGAGACGTCCCCATAAAAATCAGTCCAATCAGTCGCAACCATCGAACTCGGCTTGAGATCAGGCGACGATGCATCAAACACAATCGAATGTCAATCTGCTTTCGCCAAATAAGCGAACATGTGGTAAAGTGCCTCCAAATGACCTTCGCGCGGCAAAGCATGAAACGAAGACATCAATGACACTTCCAAAACAATATCAACGCGACCCAATTCAAGAGCCCAACGCAGAATCCCAATGTACGCTTGGTACCGTTGAGTCATAACCGCGTTGCATTCCGGTGAAACATCCATTTCCAGACGATAACCATTCGGCAAAGGCTTTGACGCCTTGCCTTTCAGTTTCATTCCTTCACTTTCCAAAGTTGCCTTGACCGTTACCAGCGCGTTATCGACATATTCGTCCGCACCAATACTCCACGCCATAGTCCCATCGGGCAACTGGACACGCTTAATATTCGCGCCCAAATATCGCTCCAGTGGTCCCACCGAGCCCTCCTTGAGCCTGTAAAGCTTTCCGATCGCATCCATGGTCAGCTTGGGATCAAAAGCGACGACCAAAATATCGTCAACGTACACGAGAAGCATCTCGTAATATTCAAATCCGTTTGGCTTGACGGCCGGTCGAATCCAAACATCTGGGTCAGCTTAGGTACTTTCGTACCCGAGTTCCGTCAGCGACGAAGCAAGTAATGCCCTCCAAGCCGCACCACTTGTTTTAAGACCGTACAGGGCCTTCTCAATAATCATAACGGTACCCGCCTTCGATCCAAACTCCGGGCCAGCTATGGTCTAGATCTTTTCGCGACAGTTGGCATTGAGATACGCATCCCCAACATCAGCCGCCAAAATGTCCAGATCGTTAAGCGCTGCAAACATAAAAGCAATACAAACACTGTCACGCGATACAACACTTGAGTAAGTAGTGCTTGCCGGAGTCTCGGTCGTATGACCGCCAGCAACAAACCGGGCCTTGCGGGTGAAATCCATCTTGATGTCGAATATCATGTGACACTTGATTTCTTGGTACCCAACAAGTTTCTTTCCGCCACGGGCTTCGTCAAGCGTTCCGTCCCACTCTCAGAAAGTGGGAGTCACGTTCAACATTTCTTTCTCAATTGCCTTGCGCCAAAAATCAGTTCCTGTCTTGGAATCAATAGCGAGCGCCTGGGTAACATCTTTTGGCACTTCAATGCCAAACTTGTGTGTGGTCTTCCAGTACCGGGACTTGACCTTCGAAATAATCCGATTCCGAGTCCTGAGAGCGTCCTTTACCCACCAGCGAAACGCTGGCTTTTCAACGAGTTGGTTACCAACCGCGTACTCGGTCACTTCAATGGGGTTAGAAGCCTTGAGGTCCTTCAACGCGATCCAATCTGAGGTTCCATCCTTCCATTGGACAGATAGTTGCCACCCTTGGGTAGTTTGTCTCGGGGTCTTGTTGCCGTTATGGCTTATAACATAGCCATCGTCCTTTGAATAAGCAGTCTTGTCCTTCATTAGAAACTGCCTCCCTTCACTGTCAGCGAATTCCTCCATGTCGTAGATATCGGGCAGGTCAAAGTTCGAATCCGATAACCGTTCTCGAAGCGCAATGTCAAACTCTTTCACCTGATCTTGCAATTCTGGGACTTGAAGCTCAAGAGGAGTAACGTGTTGAACAGTGGTACGAGCAAGCACAACGCCACTGACTGGAATGACCCAGTAACACATGTCGCTTCCAATTCGATGAGCGACTCCTAGCCAGCGTCCTAGATGCCTGACAGGTTCCGACGTGTCAGTCCCCGGCTGGTGATACCAAACAAGGTCCCAAATATCAAAATCAAGCATTTCAGAAATGTCGGGAGTGTTACCCGTCATTCTTTCGTATCCGGTGCGACCGTCGGGTCCCCGTGCGATATGACTCATAATAGTACTTTCGTGTACCAATCCGTAATCCCAGACTCTTCCAGGCACATTCTTGGCGGACATCTTTGTCTTCCATCGCTTCTTGATTCGCCGATCATGCCTTCGGCTTGGTTCTGCCAAGGAGAATGCGGCTCTGCCCTCCGCATCTAGCAGTGAACACGCCTGCAAGTCTTTACGAAGTCACTTTTTGGTCCGACCTGCTCGCCAGCACCGTCACAAACCATTTCATTTGGGATGCCAACGTCTTCGATGAATTCCTGAAGCGCAACTCCGGCATCTGGCTTCGACGCCATCGGGTAAACCCGAATATAGCCCTTACTGCAAAATAACTGGGCACACTTGTTACCTTTTAGTGACTTGACTTTGGCGAACAATGTGTCAGAGTATAGGGTCGTGTTAAGGCGATTGTACCGCTACGACATGTGATCAGTACGATAACGACGATGAATTGGATGCAATGCGTGGCGAAGACCAAACTGAGTTGTTGCCTTAAGTGTAAGCTTGGCAGTGTTAATGCCAATACGCCATTTCTTCGCAAGTTCTTCCGCAGAGACAACGGAATGACGTCGGTCTGACACAATCGCACTTCCCATTTGACGAGATTCATCTGTACGATCAGCGTTATGGACGCGCACAGCAGCAACGAGGCGAGGATACATGGTTTCATTCGTGAGTGCACTCAACACACTTGCCAACAATGCGTCACTTTCTGCAAAAGCACGAGACATACGAACTTGCGGTTCATCCGGAAAAACCTCGACATCGACCATTCCACGACGAACAGACGAAATCAAACGCTGGTGATCCACTTCTTCATTCGACCAGTCCTGTAGGGAGATGTTCGAAGGATCCCACTCAGCGTCAGATATGAGAACGATGTGATTGCATTCACTGAGTTTGAGCGCGGTTGGTACACGAGATTCGAGGTACGCTGTACTCCCGGACATTTTGAGCGGAATCAACATGCCGCTGTCCGTGTCAAGAATTCCGAGCGAACGATTTGGATCGAACGGGTCATTGCAAACAGAAAAACCGTGCACGCGCGTCTAGTTCGAGTTCATTAACGAATGAGGCATTTTGGTACCGAACCATAATCCTTGGTGGACAACGAGAATGTGAGTAATACCTGTATCTTGGTCGGTCCATGCCGTGGCACCACTCGCAATCTGCACGTTTTCAACCGTACCATACGATTCCAAGGAAGGAGAGACGTCACAACTCTGTCCTGTAAAACACAAAAGACTAAAGTTTGCTCCGAGGCACCAAGTGTCAGCGTGAGTGTCATCTTCAATACGCGACTGGTGTACTTTGGCGGCAGTACGGCGCGCCGAGGATGTAACCTGCGACGTTCTTGCCTTCTTAATGACCTTTGAATATGACCTTGGGCCAAAAGCGTTACCCGAGTAATCTTCGGTAGCAGCTCCAGCTCCTGTCGTGGCATTTCCCGACTCAGCTCCACGTACAACAATGTCGGTACTGGTTAATAACTTTGTTAAAGCCGCAATCTGGCGCTTGAGATCGGAAGGTTCGTCATCATCCGCGTTCCCTCCGCGAGCCTTATAGATCGCAGCGCGAGTTGCTTATACTTGGATGCGGAGTAGTTCCGAGTCAGGTCGGAAATGTTGACACCACCGTTGGTGCGACCTCTTTTCCCGCCTCGACCACCACGACCGCCCCGGCCGCCTCGGCCTCCCCGGCCTCCGCGACCGCCTCCGCGACCTCCGCCGCGGCCTTTTCCGTCCTTCTCGACGGAAGCAACATGTCGTTTCTTGAACTTGCCTTGCGTGTCCGGGAACACGAGCAAGACGGTTTCGCTAATCGCGTTAGCGGAATAGGTGAAACTTGACTGGAGCGTTGTAGATACGCGCACAGCGGCCACCGCAGCCATGACTTGAGAGTTTGTGCACTCAATGTTCTTCAGTAGCGTATAAACTTGAGCGCTGGCGGTCATGCCCTCCTCACACTCAGTGAGGGTCTCAAACGCCGCCTTGAGCGCTGTTACATACTTTTCAAAAGAGAATGTTTGCTCCGCGAGGTACTTCGTACCGCTAATGATGGTCTTGGCGCTCTCGAGGCGACGACGAGTCATGCCGGGCCCGTCGTAGTGGGTGCGCAAGGCAGTCATCGACTTTCTGGCGCAAGCAGCCCTGTCCAGCTCCTTGATCCAGGCCCAAGCTGGGGTACCTAGGATTAATCCTTTAAGGATTTGGTAAGCCTTGGCAGAGTCTGCTTTAAAGACTTTGCCAGTCAAAGGTGCAAAGTAAACCAGCTCCTCATTGTCAGAAGAGAACGGCGTGTTGTCGACACGATCCTTGCGGATCACGTACGACAAAGGGACGTCGGATACACCCTTGATGGTGGAGAGGAAGTTGGAGACAGACAGGTTGTACTGTCCCCAGCTTGTGGAGTCCTTGTAGGATCCAGGGCTCACGACGGCGGTTACATCCGTGTCGGGCCTGTCGAGCCTTTCCTTAAAAACTTCAAGAACTTCGTTGGTGAAGAGGGCGGCTTCAACGGCCTGTCCGCGACGTTTGACGTCCTTCACCCAGGTCCCAAACGCAACAACATTGAGAGCCGTCATTGCCGGGATCTTGACGCCTCCACGGTTTGCAGGAGTCTTGCCAAGGAGATAGACGATGGCGTCCATTCGCTTGCTTGACATGATCGAAAAATCCGTGGTCTTGGAGTAACCTTCCAAGATGATAGCGTCGGTCATTTGCTGGTTAAGCCCGCAAACTTCGAGACAGTAACGTACTTCGAGAATGCGTGCGGCCGCAATAGCGGCTGCAACTGCAACAGCGTTAGCAGCGGCATTGTCCTGGAGATCGTCCTGTTCGTCCATTTTTTTCTTTTTCTGTAAATTAGTTCTGCAATAATAAAAATTAATGTGAACAAGATTTTCCTTTTCGCATGTAACAATGCACAAACTGTCAACAACGCTATGACAAATAGGTTTGACAGACGAAGTGCATGACGGGATGCACTTGTGCCTAAGGATGATCAGTCCTTTCGGCTCGTACGCGAGCTCTCGACGTACGACTGGTCATTGTTCCCTGCTCCGATAAACGGATCGGCAGTCAGAACTGATACTTGCGCGAACGGCCCGTCAAAGGCAGATACTCGATGGTATCAACGTTCGCATTGCAGAGTATCACAAGTCATGCCGGAAACACCGTTTGTTAGGCGGGACATTTTCCGGACTTCGTGAGTAAACAACGCACGAGTCTGCCCTTCGGGCTAGCAGCACTCCTGATTGTCCCAAACATCGGGTTCAGCAGCTGGGTCTAATAAGCTGATTCAATACACACGTGGAACGCTTACAACGATTCCACCATTGCATACATGACAATACATGACTATAACTTACTGGTACATTGGTAAGATGCTAAAGTAGTCAGTCAGCAAGATTGTAATCAACTTTGTGGTGAAACTCGTTCTGACGAGTTCCAGCTATAATTAACGTAGAGAACCTCGAGGATGACCTCTAGCCCTCTCGCCACACTGGGATTCGATCACGAGCTCTTGTGCGAAGTCGCGTTTTGTGGCGCTGAAAAAAGCGTTCGCTTTATTCTCCATTCATTCATTTGCATTTTGCATTCTATTCGTCGTCGTCAGCAGTCACAGTGTGCACATTAAAGACGCCCCGCCCTTGCCCTTGTCGCATGTGTGTGTGTGTGTGTGTGGCTTTGGAACCATGACGTCGTCGCGTGCTCTTCATTCCTCCTCTGCCTCGTCGGCGAACGGGCAAGCCAACGCCAACAGTCACGGTAGCAATGGGCGGAGCCTTACCAATGGAAGCCACCACGGTACTACCACTACCAGTACCAGTACCACTGCCAGTACTAGTGCCAGTACTAGTAATACTCACGAGCGCATGCCCTTGTTGCAAACCAAGAAGCAAAATCGCACCATGGCCAAGCTTTCCTCGGCCCAGGGGGCGCCGCTATCGCCGGCTCCTGCTCCTACTACTACAGCGGCAGCTGTTGCAGTTCCTACTACTACCACTGCTGCTACTAGCTCCAATAATAACAATAATCATAATCAGAATAAGGACGCGGCAGCCAAGCGCATCCTGATTGGCAACAAGAGTCATCATCGACCGCGCAAATTGGTGGCGCAGTTTCGCAAAAAGAGGCAGCACCCGCCGCACTGGAGCACGTGGACCGGTCGCGTCAGTGTGCACGTGCAGACGGACGAGATCGACATTGCCCTGCTGGCCGCGGCCATTGAAGAAAACGACAAATTGGAGGGATGGAGCGCTGTGGATCATTACGATGTCATGCGTATTTGGCAGCAGGAACCGCCGTATGTGGGGCACGAGATTGGACACCGTGTCGACTGGGGCATTGTATCCGACGAAGAGACGGCTGGCATTGGCTCTGGCACTGCTGGAAATGGCACAGATGGAAATAACACAGATGCTGCGTCTATGGGACCTCCACCCATTACCTACGACGCGGCCATGCCAGAAGTATACATATTCTCGTTTGGAGCCGTGGTCCTTTGGAACTTTCCGTCCGATGCCTACGAAGAGCAGTGGATGCACTCCAACCTTTTCAAAAAGTTCCCCGAAGCGTTTTGCGGACAAGCCCACAGTGCGGATGAAATCGAGAACGCGTCCGACTCCATGGCCTTTTCGTATGGCAAAAAGTTCCAAATTAAACGCGACGTGGTCGAGCTCACGGGCAGCGAATCGGGAGAAAAGTTGGCCGTGGCCTTTGCCTTGGCCAAGAGTTCCTTGTTGAGTATCTACGAATCGCGCGTTCAAGAAACCATTGAAAGGAACTCTCATATTCCCGAGGAAATGGCAAAGAATGGACGCTTGAAGATGTCGCGTGAAGACATTGGCAAGGAAGTTGGACGCATGTTCTTAGTCAAACACGGCGTTAACTTGGACAATAGCTTGATTGATACACCTGAGGAGTTCTGGGAAGACGATCGGTTTGAAGAAGTTTACATCTTTGCCTGCAAGTACTTGCAGATTAACAAGCGTCTCGAGCTGGTTAATAATCGGCTCGACATGATTGGGGAACTGCATCAAGTGTTGATCGAAGAAAATCAAAATCACCACGCAGTCGTTCTCGAATGGATCATTATTATATTGATTGTGGTCGAGGTGCTCTTGGATATGATGCACTTGGGATTCTATTGAACTGCTGCTGCTGCTGCTCTCTCCTCGGTGATCAGTATGTATAGACACAAAAAGTGAAATGACGGATCAGTCTGTCCGCCCCCATATGGTGGTATCATATTATATGCGCTGGTTACCATAGTCTAGTTGTTTTAGCTGTTGACTGCACTTGTCTACCTTTTAAAGCTCCACATGTGCCAACACATCTTCAATCTATGCCAGCGCAACTACCTTTACACACAGTCAGGCAAAATTCATTCAATGCACACCCGAACTAATGAAATCCAACAGATCAATACGGCTCACAATACCGCTCACCACACTGCGTGTCATGACCGCACTTGCCGCCTTTGTATCGTCCATTTCTTTAGCGCCACCTGCACCACCCGACGACGGCGCTTCGCTATTTTTATTTCTCTTGACGCCCGAGAAACAACGCTGTTCCGTCACAATCAACACGAACGGATCGTGGTCCAGCGCTTGTGCAATCGTCGCCAGTGTATCATTCATTCCAAACTTGTGAAAGGTCTTGTAGATAACTCCTGCATCACTCACTGACTCGTCCGGACCACAACGGCCCGACAAAATTCGATTCGTCATGTTGCCTTCCGTGACAACACCCATGATGGAACCGTCGTTCAAGACTGGGACCATGTCAAAGCCTTCACGCTTGAGCAAGGCAATAGCATCTTTACAACACACATCAGCCGTAATGGTCAATGGAGTGTTCAGGTGCAAGTCACAGACACGCTTGGTGGCCCACCACGTTTGGTAGCTCTTGGCCTTGATTACATCTCCGTCGACGAAGCCGTTATCTGACATCCAATGGTCCGACAAGGCTTTGGATATGTAGTTTCGAACAGAATCGGGCAGGATGATTACACACCGCTGTCCTTTTTTTAGGCACGCCGCCGCCTTGATGGCCACGGCCACGGCGGCACCACAACTCCCACCGCACAACAGTCCCTCATCTCGAATCAATTTGCGCATCATGACGAGAGATTCCGTATCGTTGGATTTGTACCATTGATCCACAGTGCTTTGATCCAAAACCTCCGGGATAAAGTCGTACCCAATGCCCTCGACGTGATACGGCTCCAATCGACGCGTGTCGTTCAACTTGTCGGGTACCGCGAGAATACTTCCTTCCGGGTCCACGCCAACAATGATAATGTCGGGATTGTGTTCCTTGAGACGCCTGGCCAGACCCGTAATGGTTCCACCCGTACCAACTCCAGCCACCAGCATGTCAATTTTTCCGCCGCACTGTTGAATAATCTCTTGCGCCGTACCGTGGTAATGGGCCTCCGGGTTGCTGGGATTGGCGTACTGGTCGAGAATGTGCGAGTCGGCAATTTCCGTTTGCAGTCGTCGCGCCACCGAAATGTGGCTGTCGGGAGCGTCAAAGGCGGCTTCGGTCGGAGTGCGAATGATTTCTGCCCCGAGCGCTTTCAAAACGTCCACCTTTTCTTTACTCATTTTCTCTGGCATGGTAATGATGCATCGATAGCCCTTGACGGCGGCCGCGAGCGCAATTCCAATCCCCGTGTTGCCCGAGGTGGGTTCAATGAGCGTGTCGCCGGGTTTGATGCGACCCGACTGTTCAGCATCCTCCACCATTTGACGACCAATCCGATCCTTGATGCTTCCTCCAGCATTAAAGAATTCGCACTTGGCCAGCATTTCGCAGGGCAAGTCGGCGCCGATGCGATTCAATCGCACCATGGGAGTGCCGCCGATACATTCGAGCACATTGGCATAGATGGTGTCCATGCGAGGACACGTAGCGGCCTTGTCGTTGCTGTCCTTGGTGCCGTTCTTGGTAGCTGGCATTGTAAGTGTGGGTGTAAACCGTTACTGTATATGTATATATTTACTGTTGGACCTCGAAATGGAGTGGAACGGAGCGGAGTGTCTT